>Ga0116113_1000055_pt1 | contig 28879 bp, 24 predicted proteins | sample June2015DPH_10_2_FD_89788 | JGI IMG/M metagenome (GOLD analysis project Ga0116113, IMG submission 89788) | Peatland microbial communities from SPRUCE experiment site at the Marcell Experimental Forest, Minnesota, USA - June2015DPH_10_10 | ecosystem: Environmental > Terrestrial > Soil > Wetlands... | reverse complement strand
GAATTTGCTGGTGAACGGGTCGGATGGAATTGCGGTGGGGATGGCGACCAAAATTCCTCCGCACAATTTGACGGAGATCGTCGACGCTACGATCACGCTGGTGAATAATCCCAACGCGCAACTGGCGGAGATTTTGAAGTTTGTGCAGGGGCCAGACTTTCCTACGGCTGGAATTATCCACGGGCGGGCTGGAGTTTTCGAGGCTTATCGCACCGGGCGCGGGCGCTTCATGATGCGGGCCAAGGCGGCGATTGAGACTTTCAGTAAAGATCGCGAAGCGATCGTCGTTACGGAAATTCCTTACCAGGTGAATAAGGCAGTGTTGATCAAGCGCATTGCGCAGTTGGTGAATGATAAGGAGATTGAGGATATCTCCGATGTGCGCGATGAGAGCGATCGCGACGGCATGCGCATTGTGATTGAGCTGAAGCGCGCGGCGGAGCCGCAGATCGTTTTGAACCAGCTCTACAAGCACACGGCTATGCAGGAAGGGTTTTCGATGATCCTGCTGGCGGTGGTGAATGGGCAGCCGCGGGAGATGGGGCTGGTGCAGGCGATCAAGCATTTTATCAATCATCGCGTGGAAGTGGTGCGGCGGCGGACTGCGTTTTTACTGCAGAAGGCGAAAGACCGCGAGCACATTCTTGAGGGCTATCTTAACGCGCTGGATCATCTGGATAACGTCATTACGATTATTCGGGCTAGCGCTAACCGTGCTGAGGCGCGGGAGAATTTGGTCGCTTATTTTGGCGGCAAGAAAATCGATATCAATACCACGGGGCGCGCTCCTAAGGTCGATCCCGAAAAACCGTTTACTACGCGGCAGGCTGAGGCGATTCTGGAGTTGCAACTGCACCGGCTGACGCGGCTTTCGATCGACGAAATTTCAAACGAGTTGAAAGACGTTCGCGAGCGCATCGAGGATTACGAATCGATTCTGGCTTCGGAGAGCAAGCTGCGCAAGGTCATCGTCAAAGAGTTGGAAGAAGTGAAAGAGCTTTACGGTGACGGGCGTCGCACTCGCATTGAAGATGAGGCGGCGGAGATCGTTCTTGAGGATCTGATCGCGGACGAGCAGGTTGCGGTCACCTTCAGCCATTCGGGGTACATGAAGCGCACTCCGATTTCGACTTACCGCATGCAGCGGCGCGGGGGGTCGGGACGCACGGGGATGAAGACGCGCGACGAGGATTTCGTCGAGCATCTTTTTATTGCGTCGACGCACGCCTACATTCTGATCTTTACGAATAAGGGGCGGGTTTACTGGCTGAAGGTTTATGAGATTCCCGATGTCAGCGCCGCTGGGAAGGGCAAGCACATCGGCAATTTGATTGGGCTGCAGCCGGGCGAGACCGTGCGGACGATGCTCGCCGTGCGCAATCTGGAGGAAGAGAATAAATTTATTTTCTTCGCGACGCGCAACGGGTTGGTGAAGAAGTCGGAGTTGCGCGAGTTCATGCACGTGCGTTCGAATGGGATCAACGCGATCAACATTGAAGAAGGAGACGAACTGGTCGCCGCGCGCATTACCAACGGCAATCAGATTGTCTTTATCGCTTCGCATGAGGGCATGGCGGTGCGCTTCGATGAGAACCATGTACGGCCTATGGGGCGGGCGGCTTATGGCGTGAACGGAATCAACCTGGAAGAAGGCGATTATGTGGTGGGGATGACGGTGACTCCGAAGCCGGGCGAGGCGCCGGTGGCTGCGGTCGAGGGCGAGGTGCCGGCGGGCGAGGCTGTGGATTTGACTCAGAAAGGGACTTTGATTTTGTCTGTGACGGAGAACGGCTATGGGAAGCGGACTCCGGCGGATGAATACCGGCTGACTAACCGCGCCGGCAAGGGCGTGATCAATATCAAGACTACGGAGCGGGTGGGGAAAGTGGTGGCGATTGCGCTGGTCGACGATAATTCGCAGGTGATGTTGATCAGCCAGTACGGGAAGATCATCCGCATGGATTCGAAGACCATTCGGGAGTCAGGGCGGAATGCGCAAGGGGTACGGTTGCTGCACATGGAGCCGGGGGATCGAGTAGCGGCGGCGGTGGTGCTGGCTCCGGAGGAAGAGGGGAACGGGAACGGCGGGTTGCTGCAGTAGAGTTTCGCCGGGAATGTGGAGACGCCCTCGGTTTTGCCTTCTCGCGCGTTTGCCGGCGAAAGGGCGTGTATGAAGCCGTACCGTCCGCTGAAGCGGGCTCGATTGCTTTCGCTTGCGGCCTCCCGGCACTGCCGGGCCGGGCTTTCACCTTCCCTCCCTTCGGGACTGGCGGGAGGACTCGTTTCTGCATTTCCGCCCGATATTGCTTCTCTCTCACGCCTTCGGGGCTGAAGCCCGCATCACTTCGAAGACGCTTGCCCGGCGCTGAAGCGGCTACTCTTGAACCTTGAACGCCCCGCCTCGCTGCGCCTGGCTGGACAGCCGAGGCGGCTGTCCCCACATGAATTCGTCCCGCGACGGCGTCCTCTGGGCTCGGCGCGGCGGGCGGGACGCCCGCCGGACAGAGGCCGGGACGGCGGCGCTACCGTCGTAGCAAGACTAGCGAACTACGGCAAGTTTCTGCACGTTGACAGACGGGGTGGTTTGGCTAATAATGCTGCGCATTCGGAACTGGTTGTAATCCCCCGTCTTCGGCTTGGTCCGTCCATCGTTCGGTTCGCTCAACGCAATCCCTCATTGCGGAGGAACTATGCGTCAGGAAAGCTCACACTGGACAATCCGCGGCTCATGCCGCAGAGGAGTTACTGTGCGAACACTCGAGTTGGGAAAGATCGCTGGTATCGTTGCGGTATTCTGCGTCGCAGCCGCGGTTGCCGCGTCCGCGCAAACCTTTACCACGCTGGTGCAGTTTAACGGAACTCCGCAACCCGCCAATCCGTCGCAGTTACTGGCGGGCATCGACGGGAACATTTATGGCATAACGTCGGCCGGGGGTAAGAATGGAACGTCCTCGACCGGCGGAACAGTTTTCCGCGTGACTCCCGCGGGCAAGGTCAGCCTTCTTTATAGTTTTTGCGCGCTGGCCAACTGCGCTGACGGCACCAGGCCGAATGGTCTGATTCAGACCGCCGACGGAAAATTCTATGGCACGACCGGCCTAGGGGGCGCGTCGGATGCTTCGATTTGCAGCAACGTCGGTATCGGTTGCGGTACTTTTTTTGAGATCGGAGCGGGGAAAATACTGACAACGCTGCATAGTTTTTGCTCCCAGACCAACTGCAACGATGGCTTCTCCCCGTGGGGCGCGCCCCTGGCTGTGGGCCGCAATGGAAATATCTATGGCACAACAAGCGACGGCGGCAATCTGAACGGGGACAATAACTGCGTGTGGGGATGCGGCACGATCTACGAAATCACGCCCACGGGTGCGCTCCAGACGTTGCATGTATTCTGCTCGAACCCGGCTTGCCCCGTGGGGTCAGGGGGCGCGTTGATGCTGGCCAAGGATGGCGATTTTTATGGAGCTACCGAGTACTCGGCTTCGGGCGATTACGGCGGCGGATTCTACAAGCTCACCCCGGACGGACACCTGTCGGTTTTCTATACCTTCGATGTGGACGCAAACGGCGATTGCTGCGGTAGCACGCCGGTTCAGGCGACCGACGGGAACTTCTACGGGTCTGCCGCGGGCGGGAAGTACGGATACGGGTTCATCTACAAACTGACACCCGGGGGCGGGCTGAGTTCGCTGTACGACTTTTGCGCTAACCCAAGCTGCCCGGACGGAGTGGGCGCCAGTGGGTTGATTCAGGGCAGGGATGGAAATCTCTATGGGACCACGGTCGAGGGAGGCGCGAACACCGGCCCTAATTGCGCTGCCCTGGGCTGCGGTACCGTGTTCCAGCTCACCTTGACGGGGACGCTGACCACGCTGCATAGCTTTTGTTCGGAGACGAACTGTGCTGACGGACTGCTTCCGCAGGGAGGGCTCATCCAAGCTAACAGCGGGATCTTTTATGGTGCTACTACTTCTGGCGGAGGAAGCGCGAACTGTGGAGGCGGCTGCGGCACCATCTTCAGCTTGTCGGTTAGTCCTGCGGTGGAGGCAAGCCGCAAATCTGAAAGCGCCGGGCGATGACGACGGTGATACTTTTTCCAGGGCAACTTCCCCTCACCTGATCAGGACGGATATTATCCGAATGCATTGATCCAGGCTGCCAACGGGAACTTCTACGGAACGAGCCAGGGAGGCGGAGCTACACAATCCGGCTCGGTTTTTGAACTCACGCCCAAGGGCAAGCTAACGACGCTCTACAGCTTTTGCTCGCCGGCCGGCTGCACGGACGGTGCAACACCCACTGTGGGGCTGGTCCTAGGCAGCGACAAGAATTTTTATGGAACCACACAGGCAGGCGGAGCCAACGGCCAAGGGGGAACGATTTTTGAGATCACCCCCGCGGGCGCGCTGACAACTCTCTACAGCTTTTGCGCTGAGGTCAAGGATAATTTGTGCATTGATGGAAGTCGCCCAGCGGGCCTTAGGCCCGGCGCTCATGGGGTTTTCTATGGAGCGACGTCCGCGGGCGGCCGCTTCAACAAAGATGGGAGCACCATTCTCGGCGACCGCACGGTTTTCTCAATCCAGGTTGCGGAGTGATTACGGCGTTTGTTTTAGAGGAGACATTGCCTGCGGGCGGCTTTTTTATCGGGCCGAAACCCTTGTCGTGGCGCTGGCTCCCCGCAAGAGCTGCTTGGAATGACAATGACAATGACAATGAGAACGGATACCGTGGTGCGTGTAAGCGGCAGTCGTCAATTTTGCGCCTCGAATCCGGGCATAAGTTTTGGCGTCTGGCGAAGGAGTCAGGAGCCTTAAACACGGGGGCACAGAGGATCACAGGAGAAAAACCGGGATTCATGAATGTCGATCTGCGCAGCGCACTACCTTAGGGGCGGGTGATTACTTCGTTGGGCGATGACGGCAGAACGAAGTTCACGTTGCGCGCGTTGTTGGCTTGCAGGGTTTGGGCTACGTTGAGAGTGGAGAGGGAAATCTTTTTGTTCCAGTAGCCGTCGGTGTAGTAGTCGCCGCGAGCGTAGAGGATGCCGTCGGCGATGGTGTAGTCGCGGACTTCTTCGCGGTGGCCGTCGCGGAAGATCAGGACTGCCGGGGCCAGGATGGGGGCTGGGCTCGAGGCTTGCGGCACGGGCGCCGACGATAGGCGCTGAGATTTTCCTGCGGCTACTTCTTCCTTGTTATTGGCTACCTCGCGGGCTTCCCCGTTTTTCGAATCTTCCTCGGCGGCCTTCACGCGGACGTAGCGGCCATTCTGGAGTTCGATCATCAGGGGCTGAGACGATGGCGCACGATCGTAGGAGGTAAAGTCGCGAGTGAGGGGATTGGCTCCTGATGCGGCCATGGCTGCGGCGGCTTGCAGCACGTAGGGCGGCGGCTCGGAGGCTACGGGATAGCCGGTGGCGTAGAGATCGGCGGGATCGAAGGCGTCGGTAAAGAAGGGAAAGGGCAGCGAGTTGTAGGGAGACGGGCGGCGATAGGAAGAAAAACGCGTGCCGCGAGCGTAGATGCCGTTATGCGGGCTGGAGTGTTGGAGAGTGTGGCCCTGCGAAGCATGAAAGGAAGGTGCTCTCTGGGCTGACGCGCAGGGAGCGATCGTCCCCAGAATCAAAGCCGCTATTGTACGGCTGCTAAATTTCTTCGAACGTCTCTTGCTGCCGGCGTTTGACGGACAGGAGTGTGCGTCCCACACCCACTCTGCCATGTTTTCGGCTCGTCTCATGTCAGTTGGCCTGCGCAGTGGGGGGAAGTTGGAAGGTTACGCCGCGGTCGTCGTTTTGTTTTTCGGTGGCGGGGAGATCGAGATCCGCCAGCGCGATCTTGCGGGGGTGGCCTGGAGTTAGATCGAAGAGCGTTTGGCTGACGATGGCGTAGTTAGCGATTTCGATTTGATGTCCGTCTTTGAAGACCAGCGTGGTCGAGACCTGGGGCGGTTCGGCAGCGGCCAGGTTCGCGGAGATGTTCGCGGAAATATCTTGATCGTTTCGATTTTGGGCTATTGGTTCGGAGACCGGAGGGACGTAGGAGTCTGGGCCGGAGCCGCGGCGATCAAAGATGGTGGGGCCTCCTTGGTACTCGGCGTCGTCGTTGTCGTCGTCTGGGGTGTCGGTGTTGTAGGCGTCGGCGTCATCGGCTGCGTAGGGGACGGGAACGGCGTAGAGATAGGGATAGTAAACTACGCCGCCGCCGGAGCCTGAGTTTGAGCCGCGATGAACTGGGTTGTGGTGCGGCGGGTTGTTGGAACCGCCGATGGAGTGCGGAGAGTTGGGGACGGAATGAGTTGCGTTGGTCGAGAACGACGGCGCGGAGTTCGCGGACGCGAAGCTATGAACTGCCGAACTCATCGCGGGTGCGCTAGGGCTGAAGCTGTGGCCGCCGGAAGAAGCTGAGTTGGCAGCGCTGTTGGCTTGCGCGGGGCAGAGGAGCGGGAGAAAGAGCATCCCGAGAAGAGCCAGCGAGGCCGGAATCGACTGCCGCACATTCGAATGATACTCCAATGGCAATTTCATGGCGCACCTCTTCTTATAGTTTAGATCGCGGCGGGGTGGGGTTGGTGCGGGGAAATTGTAGAGAATTGTTTCGGGAGGAAAAACCTTAAACCCGGAGGGCACAGAGGTTCACAGAGTAGAAAGTCTCACTCTTCGGCGGAGAGCAGAACGCCTCGTTGCACTCGGCTGGACAGCCCAGGCGGCCGTCCCACATTATTTTTATCTTTATCTTCAGCCTTGCGGAACTTGGGCCAGCGATTCTAGGCTCCAGACTATGTAGGCGCCCAGGAGCGCCCAGGTGCAGGCTGTGACCAGGGGGCGCGAGGTCGTTTCCATCAGGTCGGCTATGACGCCGGAGACGAAGATTAGGAGGAAGGGGATGGACGCTAGCAGGAAGCCGGCTCCGGCTACGCGGGGATGAGCCATGCCTAGAACGATGAACAGTGCGGCTATCAGTAGCGGGGCGCTGTTGCCGAAGTAACGCGCGCGCGGCCAGAGGGCGTAGGTGGCTATGGCTGCCGGCAAGAGTAGGGCGAAGGCGGGGCAGGCGCGAAGGATTTGCAATCCTACGGCGCGGTAGACCGCGAGGACGGTGAAGCTGCGCCAGGTGGCTCCCCAAAATGAGGCGCGGTGCATCGCTTGAAAGAAAATCTGCGCGCTAAAGAAGTAGGTCGCGAACAGTATCGCGAGCGCGACGACACAGGCGGCTAGCCATATGGTGAAGGCTGCGGCGCGGCGGATGGGGGCGACGTAGAGCATGAATGCCAGCGCCACTGGGACCACGATGATCAGCGAGAATTGCGAGCCTACGGCGATGGCTAGGGAAATTCCCAATAGGACTATGCGGCGCCAGTTCCAGAGGATGACCTCGCGCGGGGCGTAAAGAGTGTGGGCTACGGCGATGGCGGTGAAGATGGCTCCGAAGGATCCCCAGGCGGCCAGGATTTCAGGCTCGGTGTGCCAGACGGCTGCGGCTTGGATCATCGACGGAGAAAAGCAATAGAGAGTTAGGGCGAGGAAGCCGCCGTGGTTGCCGCAGAGGCGGCGGCTTACGTACCAGAGTGAGGCTCCGAGGAAAACTCCGAAGGCCAGGAACGGCAGGCGTGGGAGCCAGCGCCAGTAGGGTGCGGAGTCGGGATTGACCAGGCTTTGCGGTTCGGCGAGCAGAGGCGCGACGGTGACCAGAGCAAGAAGGGGAGAGTGTTCGGCGTCGAAGCCTTGCGCTTGAGAAACTTCGCTGGGAAGAGCCTGCGAGGAATCGGGGTAGGGGGCTCCGGCGATGCCGTTGCCGTGCATTTGGCGCCAGCCTGCGGCTAGGCGAACTTGTTCGTTGGGGTTGAGTTCGGTGCTGGACTTCAGTTCGGAGTGGACCAGCCAGAGAGCTTGCGCGAGGAAAAACAGGAGCAACATTCCGGCCAGAGCTTGAGGACGTCCGAAGCGTTGGCGGGTGAAAAATGGGGGCATAGGTGGGACGAAGTGTTTTACCATGAGCGAGCGGTTTTGCGGGAAAGAAGTGCGGCAGGCCGGCGCGGATGGAGAAACAGTTGCGCGACAATCTGGCGTGAGCTTTACCTTATGATAGCGGCTCAAGGGACCGCGGAGAAATGCGATTCGCAAGCGAAGTAACGGCGAGGTTACGGCGGAATCCTTGGAGCATTGCGGACGCGCCGTAGCGAAGTTCGAATTACTGCGACAAGGCGGCCAGCGTTTCTGCGAGCACGAGCGTGCCTCGGGCGATGTCTTCGGGAGATGCGTACTCGTCGGGCCGGTGGCTGTATCCTTTGCGGCACGGAATAAACAACATTGCAGTCGGGGCGATGCGGCTGATGAAGAGCGAATCGTGGTAGGCGCGGCTCACCATGGTGCGAAATTGCAGCCCGTGCTTTCGGCACGATTCGGAGAGGGCTTCGATCACGATCGGAGAGCAATCGCCGGGCGCGTCGGCGTTCAGTAGCTGAGAGCTGATGGCAACCTGGCGCCTGGCTGAAATCGTTCGACTCGCAGCATCTAGCGTTTGCATCACTTCATCGCGGCGGTTTAGATCGGTGTCGCGGATATCCACGCTGAGGCGAACTTGGCTGGGGATGCTGTTGACTGCGCCCGGAAATACTTCGCAGATTCCAACGGTTGCTACAGTATCAATCGCACCGCTCGATCGCGCTGCCTGCTCGAGGTCGAGAATCAATTCCGCGGCGGCGCAGAGGGCATCGTGGCGATCGGGCATAAGAACTCCACCGGCGTGGCCCCCGGCGCCTTCGATGGAAACGCGCAGGCTGGCCGGGGCGGCGATCTTCGTGACCACGCCGAGCGGAATGCGCTCTCGTTCCAGCAGCGGACCTTGTTCGATATGCAGTTCGACGAATGCTTTATAATAATCGGTCGGCAAATTTACCGACTCAAGTTCGTCCCCCAAGCCTGCTTGGGCTCGTACCTGCTCGACTGGCGCGCCTTCGCGGTCGGAGAGTTTTCTGGCGGCCTCGGCGGTGAGATTTCCTGAGAGCATGCGGCTTCCCAGGCAACCGATGCCGAATCGCGTGGGCTCTTCCGCGGTGAAGACCAATAATTCGATTGAGTTTTTCGGCTGGAATGCGGCGCGTTGAAGAGCTCGAATCGCTTCCAAGCCTCCAAGAACTCCAACCACGCCGTCGTATTTGCCGGCGTTGGGGATGGCGTCGATGTGCGAACCTGTGCCGATGACCGGCGCTGCCGGGTCTGCGCCGGTCCAACGCGCGAACGTATTTCCAATCGCGTCGTAGCGGATTTTGAGTCCCGCCTCTTCGCAGCGCGCTCTCAACCACGCGCGCGCCTTCAAATCTTGCGGCGTGAAAACGATTCGGGCTACGGCGGGAGGCTCGGCGTCAGAAAAAGACGCGAGCGCCTCGATCTCGGACGACAGGCGATCCTGGTCGATCGGAATCTTCACGGTTGCAGGGCCGTCCAGGGATGGCGGTGAAAATCTTTGTAGATGAGATATTTTGCCGGGACTTTGCCGAGCGCTCCGAACCACTGCGGGCACCACGAAGCCATCCAGATAAAGTCGCCGGCGGCGACCGGGTACCACGAATCGCCGAGGCGATAGATTCCTCCACCTTCGAGCATGATGAGTCCGTGCTCCATCACGTGCATCTCGACCATGCTGAGCGTGGCTCCGGGCTGGTAGACCATGGTGTTCACCGCGAAGTCGTAACTCATCTCATCGGGAAGCAGGCATTTCACCTGCAGGCTGGGATCGTCGTCGAGAGGATGCGGCTCGACTTTGTCTTCGCTGCCGATAATCGGTTGCGGCGGTTTGACCGCGGCAACCGCTTGGTAAGGTTTTTCAATCACAGCGACGCGGCTGATTTTATTTTTTACTTTTACGCCCACCACGCGATGGGGAAATCCCCCGGGCAGATAAGCGAAACCGCGTGCCCCGAGCTGGGTTGATTTGCCCGCCTCGACTTTCACCGCACCCTCGATTACATAAATAAAGCGTTGCGCCGCGGTGGCGCCGAGGGTTCCGCCAGCTTCGATTTCGGCCGTGTACTCAGTGAAGGCTGCGCCCATCGCCGGACCGACGTGGACGATGGCTGAACAAGCCTTCATGCCGGGCAGCGTGATGCGTACGAATGTGTCCGGCGTTAAAAGCAGATGATTGCTGCGCTGCGCGCTGCGCGTCTGGCCGAGATTATGCACTTCCGATCCTCTCCTGAATTGCGGGCGAAGGAGCGGCGGGCGACGCTGCCAACTGATTCAGCAGGTGCAGGCCGCATGCGATCGCTTTCTCGACATCTTCAACAGAAACGGATTCGGCGGGATCGTGGCTGATGCCGCCGGGAGTGCGCAGAAAAATCATGGCGGAAGGAATTTTCTCGGCCATGATCATGGCGTCGTGGCCGGCTCCGCTCATCATGCGATGCGGAGCGCAGCCTGTGGCCGCAATGGCACGCTCGATTTCAGCAACCAGGGATGGATCCATGGCAACAGCGCGCTGATCCAGGCGCGCCTCCCACTCCACGGTTAGTCCGCGCCGCTGCGCGATTTGTTTGGCTTGCTCGACGAGATTCTTCACCGCGTTGCTTCTAGTTTCGTCCCTGGCGTGGCGAACGTCGAGCGTGAGCCAAGCTTCACCGGCAATCACGTTGGCGGCTCCGGGGCGGGCCTCGATTTTGCCCACGCTCGCGACCAATCCGGTCACAGCGCGCGCCGTACGCTCGACCGCGACGATCCATTCGGCGGCAGCGGCCAGAGCATCGTGACGAAGATGCATGGGCGTGGTACCGGCATGATTGCTGCGGCCGAGAAAAATGAATTCGAGCCGGCTCTGCCCGGCGATGGAATCGACGGCTGCGAGGGGCTTGCCAAGCTCTTCGAGCACCGGCCCTTGTTCGATGTGAAACTCGACATACCCCAGGCAATCGGCGGCGACGCGGGCGCGAGGAATTTCTGCAGGGTCGAGACCGAAGTGCGCAAGCGCTTCTCGAACGGCGATTCCTCGACGATCTCGAGCTTTCAATAGCTCTTCGTCGAAGCGGCCCACCAGCGCGCGGCTGCCGATGAAGGGCACCCCGAATCGGACTCCCTCTTCCTCGCTGAATCCGATGACTTCAATTGCGAAAGCGAGTCTACGGCCCTCGAGAGCTTCGAGAAGCGAGACCGCAATGACCACGCCGAGGATGCCATCGTACGCGCCTGCGTGGGGGACGGTATCGAGGTGCGAGCCGAGAAGCAGGCGTGGACAGTTCGCTTCGATGCCGGGATAGAAGCCGCGCAAATTTCCGGCAGCGTCCACGCGCACCGACATGTTCAAAGCTTCCATCCACCCGGTGATTTCGCGGTGGCAATCGCGCATGGGCGGCGAAAGAAACGTTCTGCGCGTGCTGCCCGGGTCTTCGGAATATGACGCCAGCTTTCGGCAACGGGCAATCGCTTCTTCCGCGCGCTTGCGACTCTGGCTGTGCTTCGTCAAGTTGAATCGCCTCTGAACTCAAGCCTCGCGGACGACCTTAGCCGTCGCCCAGCCAATGACCACGAGCGCCACCAAAATCTCCCACGCGTAGGTGTTGCCGTAAGTTGCGACTGGAAAGTGATTGCTGATCATGATAAAGACTACGGGAACGGCCATGAAAGTATTGTGTTTGGATCGTAGCTTGGCCTGAGCGCCAAGCGAGGCGTCGAAAGTACCGCCGGAAGCGGCGACCGCGATCATCCTGCGTTGTGAGGGAAGAATCCGGAACCAGACGTTGGCAGTCATGATCGTACCCAAGACCGCGCCGAGGTGGATGTAGGCAGCGCGTCCACTGAAGACACGGGTCAAACCCCAGGCGAGCGCGGCGATGACCAGCAGACAAAATGCTGCGAACCAGGGTGCAGACTCCCCTAGCGGCGAGCGCACCGCGAAATCGTAGAGGAGCCAGCCTCCGGCTAATACGGCGATTCCGATGGCGATGCCGGTGGCTTGCGCGATGTTGGCCACGTCGGGATCGAGCAGGCCGCTGCTGGAGTAGTAGACGAGATAAAGCAGGATCATTCCGCTGAGCCACGTCATGGCCGCTTCCCAGCGGAACCAGCGAACTTGCGCCGCGGGAACGCCCAGCGATTTTTGTTTGGCGACGGCATAGAATCCGCCGCTGTGCACCATCCAGACTTGCTGCGGAGCGCCCTCGGGCGCAGATTTTTCGAGGCGGCCGAATTGCCCGTCGAGCCAGGTGAAGTAATAGGTCTGCCCGACCCACATGATGGCGGCAAAAACGTGGAACCAGCGCACGCTGAGGTTGAGCCATTCGCGAATTGCAGAGGTCAATGGGGCAGCTCCATTCTTGATTATGCCCTTTTCGATTATGCCCTCAAGTTCCCCGATAGGTGGTGTAGCCGTTCGGGCTCAACAGCAGCGGAATGTGATAGTGCGATTCGCTCTCTCGCACCGAGAAGGTGATTTCGATCACGGGATAGAGCGAAGCCGTTTTTTGAAACGCGCAGTAACTCGCGGTATCGAAAGCGAGGCGGTAGACGCCGGGAGAGAGATCTTGCTCTGGCGGCAAAAGTTGGGCACAGCGCCCATCCTGATCGGTGCGCAGCGACTGCAGAATGCGCCAGCCCGCGGGCTCCTGCTTTTCGAGACTCACGGGCACGTCTCGCGCCGGTGTGCCGAGTGCGAGATCGAGAATGTGGGTCGAGATGCGCTTTAGCTCAGCCATTTTTTTAGTCTGATGTGGGTAATCTGCCGCTGCTGTTCGGCGGCCTCGCGAAGTTCTGTGGCTGCGTCATTCTGCAGCCGGCGATCGAGAATCTGCAACATTTCCGCGGCCGATTTTCCGGTGGCACACACAATATATATGTAGCCGAACTTCCGCTCGTATTCGCGGTTGCGTTCGGCTAACGCGATCTTGACCGCATCGTCGGCATCCGCAACTTGGCGCTGCTCTTGATTGGCCCAAGCTTCCGCGGCTTGGGCTTCAGGATTTGCAGCCTTCGATTCGCCGATGCGAGGATGACTGCGAAAAGCTTCGAGCCAGTCGGCTTCCGTCAGACGGTCCCAGATTTCGTCGGCAGCGGACTCCAGAGCGTTTTCGTCTTGGAACGGCCTTCGCGCCGTCATTTCGCGAGCCCAGGCTCTGGAGCCGCAACCGCGGAGAATCTGCGCGGCGGCTTCATCCTCAGAAGCCACATTCCAGCGCGCGAGCACGTGGCCGATGGTATTCGTATCGGAGTTCAGCAGCTTTAGAAATTCTGCCACGAGATTGCCCGCAACCGCCGCGCGATATTTAGCGGTGGAACGAATATCGTCAATGGGGCGGACTTCCGCAGCCGCTGTTCTTCTGGCCAAGCTTATCAGCGATAGATCGAGCTTCTTTCCGGTCACAACTTTTTCCGTTTCGCCCAAGCGCAAGGGAACCGGGGCGACACTACCTACGGCGATGCGGATCTCTTCGATGATTCGACTGCCGTCAGGGTTCGCAATTCGCCCGAGGGATGCGATACAGACTTTTGAAATCGCCTGCGCGTTGCGGCTGCCAACTTTTCGGGCGTGACTGACGTATCCGGAAAAACACCGGGGAAGACAAATGGCTTGAATCAGTTCGTCGGGCGCCAGCTTCGTCTTTTTATATCCCGTGTGAAACTCAGCGTAGGAGAACCGGCGCTGGCCGCGCACCGACGTCAGAATCAACTCCGCATCGTAGGCCAGCAGCGCGGGCAACGAATCCGCAGCGGGCGAGGCGTTCACGATGTTGCCACCGAGAGTGCCGCGATTTTGGTTGGCGATGCCTCCGGTCCAGCCCGCGGCGCGGGCTAGCATGGGGAACTCGCGCGCGATGATTTCGTGCTTGCGAATGTCGGTGAAAGTTGAGCCTGCGCCCACGTTGATTTCGTTGGCCCGCACTTCGATGCGGCGCAGCTCCGGGAGGTTCCAGATGCTCACCAACTTTCGCGCAGGCAGCTTTCCCGCTGCGTATAACACCATCAAGTCGGTGCCCCCGGCCAGCGGCAGCCACTCGCCGGGATTTCGCGCCAGAAGCGCGACGGCCCCTTGCAGGCTGCCGGGAGCAACGAGTTCGAAGTCGCCGGGATCGGATCTCATTCGGGCCCCAAGAATTGGGCCGCCTTCGCCACCGCTTCGAAGATCTGAACGTAGCCGGTGCAGCGGCAGAGATTGCCGGAGAGCCCTTCCTGGATTTCTGCCAGCGACGGATCGGGGTTCTCACTCAAAAGATGGTGGGCGGCGAGAATCATTCCCGGCGTGCAGATGCCGCACTGCGCGCCGCCGCATTCGAGAAAGGCCTGCTGCAAAGCGTGCGGTTTTGCCCCGGCGGCGACGCCCTCGATCGTAGTGACACTGGTTGCTTGCGCCTGCAGCACCGGGACCAGGCAACTGTTCACGAGCAGGCCATCCATCAAAACCGAGCACGAGCCGCATTCGCCTTCGCCGCAGCCCTCTTTCGCGCCGGTTAGTGTTAGTTGTTGTCGAAGCACGTCGAGGAGGCGCTCCATGGGGAAGGCCCGCACCGTTTTGCGCTCGCCGTTCACGGTGAATGAGATCTCAGATTTTGCGGGATTGGTGTGGCTTCCAGGCCTCGACCCGGGATCGTGGGATGAGCCGATCATCGCGCTGCGCTCGCAACGGGGGAGTCATTCTCAAACGAGCGCGGCGCAAGGATTTCGAAGATATCCTCGGGCAGAAGAGGGATGGAATCGAAGGGAACCCCCAGCGCGTCTTCGACCGCGTTCAGAATCGCGGGAGCGGGGCCGTCCATGGGAAGTTCGCCGATGCCCTTGGCGCCGAAAGCGCCGTGCACGTTGCCCAACTCCTCGAAGAATACGCGGATGGGCGGCAGGTCGGCGGAGGTGGGCATGATGTAGTTTGTCATCTGGTTGTTCTGCATGCGTCCGTTCTGCCAGATTACTTTTTCATATAAGGCAAAGCCGATGCCCTGCGCTACCCCACCTGCGATTTGGCCGACGGCGAGAACCGGGTGCAATACCTTTCCGACTTCCTGGAGCGCGACAAAGTCATTCACCGATACGGAATAAGTCGCCAGGTCGACGGCAACTTCCGAAATGTAGATCGCCCAGGAATAGGCGGCGTAGGCTTCGCCGCGATAGTTTTGATCGTCCCAGAAAATGTCGGGGGGGGGTTCGTACTGCGACCACGAGCGCAGGTCGCCGTGTTTGGCGATATAACTTGCGCAGGCCGCCCGAAATTCGTCGGCGGAGTAAGAGTCGCCCAGCAGGCCGCCGAGTTTGAGCGTCTGCAGCAGCCCGTGCGCCGCGGATTCAACGAGTTTTCCCACGACCATCACGGTGCGCGAGGCGACCGTCGGCCCGCTGTTGGGCACTTGCTGGGTATCGGGTTGCGCAACCGTTACGTCGGAATAGCGCAGGCCCAGCGCCTCGGCCGCGATCTGACTGAGCACCGTGTTGGTTCCCTGGCCGAATTCCGTGCTCGATACGAGGACGCGAACTCCGCCCTCGGCGCAGCCCTCGACGCCGACGATTGACTTGAGGGTACGTTCGCCTGCGCCGGTGAAACCCGCGCCGTGCAGGAAGGCGGCGATGCCCGCTCCTCTTTTTGTCGTCGAAACGCGATTTTCTTTCGAGAAGCTTTCGCGCTTCGAGACATAGCTTGAAAGTTCGAGTGCCCGGTCGAGCAGCTTGCCGAGATCGATCGGTTCGCGCACGATCTGTCCCGTGGTGGTCGTTTGCCCGGGCTGTAGGAAATTCCGGCGGCGGATTTCGATCGGCGAGAGGCCCACGATGCGCGCGATGCGATCCATGTGGCGCTCGATGGCGAAGAGACTTTGAGGGGCGCCAAAACCGCGGAATGCGCCGTGCGGAGGAGCATTGGTGGCGACTGCTTTACCGCTTATGCGAACGTTCGGCCAGTGGTAGGGCCCGGCTGCATGAATCACTCCGCGGGAAAGAACGACCGAGGATAAGGTCGCATAAGCGCCGCCGTCGATGGTGAAGTCGATCTCCCCGCCGAGAATCTTGCCGTCGCGGCCGACCGCGGTGCGGTGCCGCGTACGCGAGGGATGGCGCTTGGTGGTCGCGGCCATATCTTCGGCGCGGTCATACACGATCTTCACCGGCTTGCCCGCTTTGATGGCCAACAATGCCGCGTGGCCCGCGATGATGGAGGGATAATCTTCCTTGCCGCCAAAAGCGCCGCCGGTTTCCATTTGCACGACGCGAACTTTTTCCGCGGGCAAGTTCAAGAGCGTCATCAAGGATTTGTGCACGTAGTAAGGGCACTGCAGAGAGCCCCACGCCGTGATGCCCTGCAGCGGGTCGAAGAGGGCGATCATGCCGTTATTTTCTATGTAGAGTTGCTCTTGTGCGCCGGTCGTGTATTCGCCTTCGACGATGTAATCGGCCCTCGCCCAGACGGCATCGACCTCGCCTTTTTCGATCCGATAAGTCTTAAAGATGTTGTCGGAGCCCCAGATCGTTTCCGAGCGGCGCTCGCTTTCGTCGATCGTAAAAATCGCGGGCAGAGGATCGTATTCGATGGATACCGCGTCTACCGCTTTGCGCAGGGCGTGGCGGTTCGCATGCGCCAGCAGGAGTATCGGCTCTTCCGAATGGTTTACGAATTCGGTCGCGAGGCAGGGCTGATCGTCGCCGATGAGCGCGATGCAGTTCTTGCCGGAAATATCTTTCGCAGACACGATCACGAACTCATTCCACTGGATCGCGGGATCGAACGTAATCTTTTTTATCTTGCCGCGCGGAATTTGACTGCGAACGGTCGCACCGTACAGCATTCCGGGCAAAGTCATGTCGTCGATGTATGTGGCTTTGCCGGTGACCTTGTCGCGGCCCTCCTTGCGGGGGACTGCCGTGCCTACGATGCAGTCTGGGCTCATGATTGAATTTTGATTCTTTTGCGATAATCCCCTGAACGGACATTCCCCGCTCGTCGGATGGGACAGTTTAGCCGACAATCCGCCGCCGTTGTCAGGAATCAACAAGCCAAAGCCATCGGAAAAACAAATCCCGGCGACTCCGCCCCCCGATCACGGCGCCCCTTGCGGCTGCAGTTGATACTCGCGGCCCGCCGGCTCGCCCGGGAATGCGCCGTCGACAAACACGGGCACGCCGCGCACCCAGGTCGCCTTCACCACGCCGCGAAGTTTTTCGCCTACGTAAGGGGAAAGCGGATGGCGAAAGTGCAAATGCTTTTCCGCGGCCACAAATTCTTCTTCGGGATTGAATATGACAAAGTCGGCGTCGAAGCCAGGGGCGATTTTGCCTTTGTGCATCGGGCAGCCCGCCAGTCGCGCCGGGCCTTCCGCCATCCAGCGCGCCATATCGGCCAATGTGAATCCACGTTGGCCGCACTCGGTCCACATTACCGGCAGAGTGAGCGAAAGGCTGGCGATGCCGCCCCACGCGGTTCTGAAGCTGCCTTCCTCAAGCCGCTTCATGGCCGGCGGGCAGGGCGAATGATCCGAGACCACCATGTCGATAATGCCCTCGCGCAGCCCCTGCCACAGCCGCTCACAATTTTCGCGGCTGCGAAGGGGGGGTGCGCATTTGTAGAGAGTGGCTCCGTTTTGGATCGCTTCGGCGGTCAAGTGCAAATAGTGCGGACACGTTTCCACGGTAACTGGAAGTCCTTGCGAGCGCGCGATGCGCAACTCCGGCAGCGCTGAACTGGCCGAGAGATGGACGATGTGCAGGCGGAAGTTGAAATGGCGGCACAGTGATAAGAGCATTCGGATCGCCGCCAGCTCCGACTCTTCCGGGCGGGATTTCAGATACGTCGAATAACGAGTCCAGTCGGCGTTGCTTAGAGCTTCGGTGGCGTGCTCGATCGGGCCCGGAAGCTCGGCATGAACCAGCAACGGCAGACCGGACTTCGCGACTGCCGGCAGCGCCGCTCGCAACTGCTGATCGGAAACCATCGTGAAGCCGTCGATGCCAGGGTGAATCAGAAAGCATTTGAAACCCATCACACCGGCGGCCCCGAGCGCTTCGATATCACCGAGGTTGTCGGCAACGACTCCCCCCCAGGCGGCCCAGTCAACGCGGCAGCGGCCCCGAGCAGCTTCGCGCTTGGCTTCGAGAGCGGCGACGGTGGCGGTGGCCGGCAGGCAATTCAAAGGCATGTCGACGAGAAAGGTGTAGCCTCCGGCGGCGGCGGCGCGGGTCGCGGTGTCGAAGCCCTCCCATTCCGCACGGCCGGGATCGTTGATGTGTACGTGGGAGTCGACGAGGCCGGGGAGAATCGCCGCGTTTCCGAAATCAAATTGTTTGGCGTGCGCGGGCGCCTGCTCCGGAGAAACGACCGACGCGATCTTCCCATCCTCGGCGAGAATGGCCGCGGGACAAATTCCTCCGGGCGTCACGACTCGACGCGAAATAAAAGCTTGCAGTTCCAAACCTTCACTCCAGTTTCCCGCGCGGCGAAATCGCGAACGGTTGAATTCAAAAGAACATTTTACGAACTCCCGATTTCCAGCTTATACTCCCTTCTCAAGCGAAGCGGCTGCGAAAGTCCATGTCGACCGATGCCCTCGCAGGTTCGCGGATTGCAAGCCTGCCGAAGTATACGACTGCGTAGCGGCAGAGCCACCTCATGGATAGTCCTTTCATGGCGCGCGCCATTCAACTGGCGATTGAAAACGTGGGATCCGGCCGCGGTGGGCCCTTCGGCGCGGTGATCGTGCGAGACGGCAAGATGATCGCCGAAGGCGCGAATCAAGTTACTTCCAGCAACGATCCTACCGCGCACGCAGAAGTGCTGGCCATCCGCGCCGCCTGCGCGAAGCTTGGAATTTTCGAACTGCACGACTGCGACATCTACACTTCCTGCGAGCCTTGCCCCATGTGCCTGGGAGCCATTTACTGGGCTCGGCTCGCGCGCATCTATTTTGCCTGTGGCGCTGCCGACGCCTCGCGCGTGGGCTTCGACGATTCCCTGATCTATCGCGAGATCGCGACACCGCACGCCCGCCGCGCCATCCCCATGATTCAGATGATGCGCGACGAGTCCCTGGCCGCGTTTCGCGCCTGGGAAGAAAAGCCCAACAAAATCGCCTACTAAGGAAACGGTTTGATCGATCGCTACTTCAAGCTCTCGGAGAATCATACTTCCGTTAAACAGGAGATGCTGGGCGGCCTGACCACGTTCGTGACGATGGCTTACATCATCGTGGTGAACCCGCAGATCCTGGCGCAGGCAGGAATGCCGGCCGAGGGCGTGGTCTTCGCGACTTGTTTTTCGGCGGCCGTGGGCACGCTGGTGATGGGACTTTATGCTAACTATCCCATCGCGCTGGCACCGGGCATGTCGCTGAATGCGTATTTCACCTACTACGTTTGCATGTCGATGCACGTACCGTGGCGAACGGCGCTGGCGGTGGTTTTCTGCTCCGGCATGCTTTTTCTGATTCTCACGGTGACCCGCGTGCGGGAACAGATCGTGAACGGCATGCCCGACTGCCTGAAGCACTCCACCGCTGCGGGAATCGGGATGTTCATCGCGTTCGTGGGCTTGCGGAATGCCAAGCTGGTTGTGGCCAATCCCGCGACATTCGTCGGCCTGGGCAGCTTCTCCGATAAAGAAGTGCAGACCGCCTGCTTCGGGGTTGGCCTCACTTTGATTTTGATGGCGCGAAAACTCCACGGTGCCATTCTGCTGGGAATTCTGGGCACGGCCTTGTTGGGGATTGTGCGGGGCATCACGCTTTGGCCGACCTCGATGTTTTCCATCCCGCATCCTTCCTCCACTTTTTTGCAACTGGACTTTCACGGGCTGCGCCATCTGGGCCTGCTCGAAATTGCCTTCGCTTTTTTGTTTGTGGATCTGTTCGATAACGTGGGCACGCTGGTCGGGGTGTGCGAGCAGGGCGGCTTTATGCGGGACGGAAGGATTCCTCGCGTGGGCCGGGTTCTGATGGCCGATGCCGTGGGCACGGTGTTTGGGGCTTTGACCGGGACTTCGACGGTTACCAGCTACATCGAGAGCGCGGCCGGAGTGGCCGCCGGGGCGCGCACGGGGCTGAGTAATGTGGCGGTCGCCGTTTTATTCTTGCTGGCAATGTTGTGCTCGCCGCTGGCGGCGGCAATTCCGGGCTACGCTACTGCGCCTGCGCTCATTTTGGTCGGGGTATTGATGTCGCAATCGATCGCGCAAATTCACTGGGGAGAGTTCGACGAAGCCGTGCCGGCTTTCATCACGATGCTGGCTACCCCTCTCACTTTCAGCATCGCGACCGGGCTTAGCCTGGGTCTGATTTCATACACCGTGGTGAAGATTGCGGCCGGGAAAATTCGCGAAATCAATACTTTGATTTGGATTCTCACCGTGCTCTTTATCTTGCGGTATGTCTATCTCGCGGTGGCTTAGAGGATTGCATCGGAGACGATACCCACGAAGAAGACTTCACAACCAACCTTGCGCACGGGTTCCACGTCTTAGAGCGGACGAGGCTAGGCATGACGATTCACAAATGGACTCGAAGCACGGCGAGTAGCTGGCTGCTCTTGCTTTGCTTGCTCTTGACCGAGTCGAGTACCGCCGAGCAAATTCGAGTGAAGTACGTCCAAGGCGTGCTGCACGGCTTTCTGGCGGTCAAGACGCAGGAGGGGACGGAGATTGGGGCCGGCGAACTCGAGCAGACGGTCAGCGGGATTCGAGTTACCGTCAAGCTTCAACTCCATTTCGATGACGGCTCCGTGTTCGAAGAGACATCGGTTTTTTCTCAGCGCGGAGTTTTTCGGCTGGTCAGCGACCACGTGCTCGAAAAAGGTCCCGCTTACAAAGAACCCATGGAAGTATGGATCAATTGCCAGACGAATCAGGTTAAGGTGCGGGAGGTGAAGGATGGGAAAGATAAGGTCACGGTGACGCGAGTGAATCTACCCACCGATCTCGCCAATGGAATGGTGCCGGTGCTATTAGAGAACATCACCGACGACGTTGAGCACACGCTCCCCATGCTGGCGGTGACGCCGAAGCCGAGAATCGTAAAGCTGATTGTCGCGCCCGAGGGTGAGGACACATTCTCGGTCGAAGGCGCCAAATATAAAGCCACAAGATATCTCGAGAGAATCGAGATCGGCGGCGTTGCGGGTGCGGTGGCGCCGCTGGTGGGGCAGAAGCCTCCGGATGGCCGCTCTTGGATTTTGACTGGTGCTGCACCCTTGCTGCTGAAGTCGGTGGGGCCATTGGCTGCTGGAACGCCGGTGTGGGAGCTGGAAATCGCTTCTCCGACTTGGCCTTAAACCGGCCAATAGCTCCGTAAACGAGATAAAACTTGTTTATGGTTCCCCCACAGTTCTGGCACGAGTACTTGCGCCTTCCGCCTCTCGCCGTCTTTTCGATGCGTTCACCGCATAGCGGGCATGTCTTTTTGGTCGTGTCTCATCGTTTTCCGGGTCAACGAGCGTAACCGCGATATTACGCCAGTAGCCCACGGCCTTCCTTTCCATCCGAAATCTAAGCGCTAAAAAACGCGATACTCCAGACCACGGCAAGCGAGCCGCCCGCCAGCCCAGCAATCACACGAGAACGCCCATTGCCTACAACCGCCGCAACAACAGAGAAGACTGACAACGGCCAACCGACATAACCCCCGCCATCGCCAGTCGGTGTTCATTCGAGTGGCCTATGTGCGCGAGCTGTATGTAAGACAGCACACCATATAGGCATAAGGCCGAAACCGAAGCGGTGGCCAAGCCGTATGCAACCGCATAGATCCGCCAGTTCCGAGGAGGCGGGACGCGCCACCAACGCACCCACCCGACCGTAAGAAGCGCGCAGGGAGAAAAAGCGAGCATGTACGCTAGCATCTTCCCTATCATCGCGGGCGCGTTTACGTGATTAGTACCGTCCACCGCGACCAATAATTTCAGAATGCACATTAAGAAGAACAACCAGTAAATCCAAGCGAGTCGCTTTTGGTTGATCGAAAAATACGGGTTGCGCCGAATCCAAAAGAAGACCCACATGATGACTGAACCCATCACCAGAGACAGCGGAATAACGACGGCGGGTGAAGTTGCCCAAATCATGACCACGTAGAGCAGTAGTCCTGCTGCCATGAAGGCACGATACTTTTGCCACTGCTCGATGGTCCGCACGCGGACCGGGCGAAGGGAGGAAACCGTCTCCAGTACTTGATCAAAGCTGTCGATACCTTCTGGTATAGCGATGACGCGACTCTTAGTCTTGCCAATCACACGCAAGTATCGTCCCTGAAAGTGCTCGACCGCTTGGACCTCATCGAATTGCAGACGGAGGTCCGGTATGTCCGCCTGTCGCCTCAGTAGGTAATCGCTTCCGATTTCCAGATCATAGGTATCCCAGCACTTCTTCAACCATCGCCTCATTCTGCGCGGATACCAAACCGTCAAGTACGCAATGTACGCGGCCATCACCAAGCCGTACCCCATCATCAACTTCGGCGTAGCCGCTTGTCGGATTCCTAGGATGACAAATACGACCGTCGAGAGCGCCACGACCAGCACGAGGGTAGGCATGTAAGACGAGCGAATACGCTCTTCCTCGCCGGGGAGCGCCGCTGCCAGCAACCGGTAGTGCAGAGCTAGGTCCGTCATGGCCGGGATTTTACACGCAGGGCCGCAATTCAGGTAGCGGAGCGGAAGAGCACAAACTGTTGTAACCAGGCGTTTCGCTCAAATTCCATTTACGTCCGAACGAGCAGGAACCGTTCTCGAATCTCGCCCTCGAAATAGGCCAACTTCCCCGGAATGCAGGAAAGCACGGTCCCTGTGCCGTAGCCCACGATTTGCTTTAGAGCAGTGAGCAATTCCATGTTTTTGCCGTCGTGCTCACCACCAATGACATGGCAGGTTTCGGGTGCGCCCATCGCTCGGAGTATGTCCGCAATATTCGGCGGGTGCTGGTGTCGCGGTTCAATCGAGCGGATGCATTCAGGAATAAAGCAGTCCCGCCCATGATGGTCAAATTTGCTGGTGAATTTGTGACGGTTCTTGGAACTGGCGAGCAGTTCCAACGCTCGCTCCCGTCGTGCTTTCGATATGAAGGACTCGGCAAAAGCCGATTCGTGCGGTTTCATGCCTGCACTTTAACACCGCAGACTTCGTACTGACGTATCTCATCGATGCACTTCTTGCAGCAGTTAAAACCCCGCTCGCACTTGGACTCATGGCAGTCTTCACAGAGTTCCCATTCTTCTGAGATGCCCGCCTCCGCTCTTTCCCGTTCGATCCTGCGTGCTTCAAGGAAAACCTCACGGCGTTCTGCCGCCGTCCATTCCCGGACGGGCTTGCCTTCACGGATTTCTCGTCGTTTACGAGCGCCGGCAGCAGGTTGCATGGAGGAGTTGTCGGATTTGTCCATTTCGTTCACCCACCCAAGTAACGAACAACAATGAAATTGAAACTTAGTGGCGAATATGGCCTTATCGAAGTCCCTACACTTCTGGTAGAACGTCTCTGTGCCAGTGCGCCGGGCAGGAAACCTGATACCAACAGGGGCGATGCGGGTGATCGAGGGAACGCCGGAAAGAGCCTGCAAGGTCGTCCCGCCCGACCCTCCGTGCGTACCCTCCACGCACGGAACCTGAATGACTGTGTACAAAAGAGGCTCGACATGGTGGACAGACTTTTCCATCGACGGCAGGCGCTTTCGCCTGTCCCTCCAAACTTCTGATCATCGTGAAGCCGCACGCAGGGAGAAGCTGCGAATCTCAGAGGCACAGAACGGCGGTCTGCTGCCACGGACGATCGCCAAGTTGAACGTCACTGAGGCGGCGGAACTTTACTTGATACGGCGGCAGTCTGAGGTGTCGGTGTCCACTATCAGGCTGGAGCGTGACGCCCTCAAGCAGGTTAAGCGTCATCTCGGCACTTCCATGATTGGGAGCCTCACGACTGAATCCATTGTGTCCTACATCCCATGTCGCAAGGCGGAACGTATCGGAAACCGCACAGTGAACATCGAGGTCGGAGTCCTGCGCCGAATCCTGAAGCAGTTCAAACTCTGGCATTTCGTGGCTGATGGCTATAATCCGCTGCCCGAACCCAAGGACATCGGCAGGGCACTCAGCCCTGAGCAGGAATTGAAGTTCTTCGACGTTGCCAGTAGCCGAGCAGAGTGGAGCGTGGCGTTTTGGGTCTCGCTCATTGCAGCCAGCACGACGACTGGCGGGTGCGAAATCAGAAACATTAGATTGCAGGATATCCAAATGGAGGCGAAGACGCTCTGCGTCAGGGTCGGCAAGAACAAGTTTCGGGTCAGGATTATTCCTCTCAACCAAACCGCATGGTGGGCGGTCGAGCAACTGCTCGACCGGGCACACAAGCTGGGAGCAACAAGTCCCGAACACTATCTAATCCCGAAGCGTCTCTCTGGGAAAAAATACGATGCGGCTCAACCGCCGAGTCGTTGGGGCTGGCGAACTGCTTGGCGCAAACTGACCAAGGAAGCTGGACTCGAAGGTCTGCGTCCGCACGATCTGCGCCATCATGCGATCACCAAGTTGGCTGAATCGTCGGAAACAAGCGAACAGACCATCATGGCAATCGCAGGGCACGTCTCCCGAGAAATGCTGGAACACTACAGCCATATCCGGCAGGAGGCGAAGCGGCGGGCAGTCGAGTCACTGGACAACGTCACAATCACGGCACAATTAGGAAAATGGGAGGCAGCAGCGATAACGAACAGAGCAGCGAAAAAACCCGAAAACAATAGAAAGAAATTGGTCGGGACGGGCAGATTTGAACTGCCGACCCCTCGCACCCCAAGCGGCTCTGAAGACTCAGGGTCGTAGTAAATAAATGCCCTTGTTGACTTCTGATTGGTCTCTTTCCCCCTGTTTTTCCGTGGTTGCGTCACAAAAATGTCACAGATTCTTTACCGCAAATTAGCGAACGGGGCTTTGCATCGCCGCTTGAGCTTCCATCGGCGTGATGGAGCCTGTGCTCAACATCGCAGTGAGAACCGCATCTCGACGGCTCTTGGCCCTATCAGGGTGAAGGTCGGGGGAGTACATCCTCGGAGCCTTGAGCAGTCCGGCAATCATTGCAGCCTGTGCAACGTCCAACTCGGAAGGGCGTTTTCCGTAGTAGTGTTTAGCCGCATTCTCAATTCCAACTCCACCATCGCCGAAATAGGCTTTATTGAGATACATGGTGATCAGTTCCTCCGAAGAGAATCTGCGGCGCACCTGAACGAACGCTTTGTATTCCAAAAGGTGTCGCTTCAGCATCCTGCCTTGGTGATTGCAAAACATGCTACGAGCGATCTGGAGAGCAAAGTTTCGTTCATCACCTTCTGCCGCCCGTGTTGCCTTGAGGACGTTCTGACCAATGAGGCTATAGGGAAGAACATTGGCCGAACCTTCGGGACAATCGATCACTTCGGTCGCCGGAACGTTTGGTGCGAATCCGGCAAGCGTATCGAAGTTCGGAATGTCCATCGAGTAGAAGAAGAACCAGCCAATCCCAATAACTACAACGGTGAGCAAAACCAGTGCTGCGCCGAGCAAGACTCGCAAAAGGGTTCTCATACGTCCGTTGAGTGTATTTCACCCCAGAAGTCGGCGGATGTCCACAGGATTTCTGGCGTAGTCAATTTCCCAAAAACTAACGGAGGAACACATGCGAGTCGGACTCTATGCCCGAGTGAGAACGTTGAACGGCCAGCACCCTGAAATGCAGCCATCCGAACTTCGGGAATACGCTGACCGTCGTGGTTGGGAGATTGTGGGCGAGTACGTTGATGAGGGGGTGTCTGGCTCCAAGGAATCCCGCCCCGAGCTTAATCGCCTTATGGTCGATGTTCACCGCCGCAAGTTTGAAGTTGTGCTCGTCTGGAAAATCGACCGCTTCGGAAGGTCGTTGAAGCACTTGGTCAACGCTTTGGCCGACCTCGATGCCTATGGTGTGACGTTCGTCAGTCTGCGGGACAACCTCGACCTGAGCACACCGTCCGGTCGGCTCATGTTCCAGATTATCGGTGCGATGGCTGAGTTCGAGCGTGCACTCATTCAGGAACGGGTGAGAGCCTGAACCCGCGAAGCGCGTGAGATTCGTGGACATCCTGATCGAGGATGCCAGCGAAGCAAGCATACGGAACGCAGAGGATTTGGACAGGTTGGATGACGCTTTCCCCATGCTCCACCCGCCGAGACTGTTCCAAGCTGAATCACAAATGCGCCTCTAGCAAAGCATCTTCTGAAGATGGAAAACGCTTCCGCCCTTGCGGAGATAGTGGACTGCAAACGTGTGTCGCATCGCATGAATCGACCGAGTCGGCGGCTCGAAGCCCAGCGTCCGGCACAACTGCTTGAAATCCCGCAAGACGTTCCTGCGTCCCTGCTTTGTCCCGCCCAGCGTCGAGAAGACGAGACTGTCTTTCTTCGATTCGCTCTTACGCTGATAGAGGAATAGTCTCCTCCTCAGTTCGAGCGACATTGGAACAAGTCGATCCTTCCTGCCTTTGCCATGCAACAGGACGAGGAGATTGTCGAAGTCGATGTCTCTCCAGTGAAGGCTCAACGCTTCGTCGATCCTGCAACCCGTGTCAGCGAGGATAGCAATGAGTGCTGACATCCGACGCCCTGTTGCCTTCTTGGCCTTCCAGTTCAGGAGGAGTTGAATCTGGGCCGTCGTGTAGGTCGGCAGAATGAGTTGAGGCTCTTTCATCTGCGGAATCTTCAAGGGAGAGCCAGACCACTTCAGATAAGCGTTGATGGAGCGGATTGCACTATTGCAACCCGTCGCACGCAGGCCCTTTTCTCGCATACGGATGACCATCGCCTTCAATTCGTCTTCGGTCGGAGATTCGGACGGCATCCATTTGAAGTTGTGTGTGTACCAAGAAACTGTCGCCGGGGAGACGTTGTGAAGGTACTGCCGTTCCTTGATGAACTGCTCGAATTTGGGTAGCACGGACTCCTCCAAGGCGTGGGGTCAAAATCCCACGTGAATTTGAGGAACCGTCTGCAACCTATTGACTCCAAAGAATTGGTCGGGACGGGCAGATTTGAACTGCCGACCCCTCGCACCCCAAGCGAGTGCTCTACCAGGCTGAGCCACGTCCCGACTCGGAAGGAACCCGCCGCGTCGCATCTGCAGCGGATGGGGTTAACTTCAGAATCTTAACACTTGCGGGGAAGTTCGGTTCGTGCGCGCTCGATTTTTGTCTCACTTTGAATTTCTTCGGATGGCGTCATCCTGAAGCGCAGCCGCTTTTTCAGGCGGGGCGAAGGATCTCCCACGGCGCGTGCGGCTGAGTGCGCGCGAGATCCCTCACCCGGCTGAACTGCGCTGGGTTTCGGGATGACGCCCCTCAAAAAGAGACAGAGTCGAACGAAGCCACTCCCCGACTTTGCGCGATTTTTTCAGGGATGGCAGGGCCAGGGAAATGGGTTCAGGTGGGGGGCAAACTGGAAATCCGGGGGAGTCGTTATCTCCACGCGCAGCTTGATGCGAGTCAGCGCCCCCTTCGCATCCGTTTTATAGGAAGAGACCGTGACTTTGAGCCAACCCTTGCTTGCGTCGTCGACTGCGTTCGTGTAGTCGGTGAGTGCCTTATCCGGGTCCGAGGTCTGATAAGACCATAGAACATTGCCGATCAGGCCGAAAACCCGATCATAGTCGGAACGGTTCAGCAGAAAGCGCATTTGATGGGGATGCGCTAAGGAGGACTTGACGGTCTCGCCGTTTCCCGGGCCCAGGGTCTGGTTTGGATTAAGCCGCAACGGCAGGTTTACCGGGTAGATGTAGTCCTGCGTGTTGGCTTCGGCGGGAACGATGTCGAGGAACCAGTTCGGATCTTTCTGGCTCCTTACCCGAAACAGCAATCCGCCTCCCAACTCGCGTTCGAAGTTGTCGCCGGCGTCGAGCACCGCCTTGAAAGAGACCAATTGGCAGGCGGGAGATTGCGCCCGATTCTCGTTTGCGCGAGCCTTGGTTGCGATGATTCCGCGCGCCGCGATTAGGCACACCAGCAGCAAGGCGGCCGGCAGCCTCTCGCCAACATTCCGTATCGACATGACTTCTCGTTTAACTCTTCTAACTCTTCTTTCGCTTGCGCTTCGGGAGCGCTTTCTCTTCCAGAATTGCGAACTGTATTTTCTTTTCCACGGGATCGATGCGGTCGACAAGTACGCGAATACGCTGTCCCAGGCTGTAGGTCTTGTGTGAGCGCTGGCCGATGATCTGGCGCGTGTTCTCGTGGTAGGTGTAATAGTCGTCGCTGAGCGTATGCAGCGGGACGAGGCCTTCGACGAACAGATCGGTGAGTTCGACGAAGAAGCCGAACTTGGTGACGCTGGTGATGAGGCCGTCGAACTCTTCGCCCACGCGGTCCTGCATGAACTTCACTTTTTTCCATTCCATGAGTTCGCGCTCGGCCTCGTCGGCGCGGCGCTCGGACTGGCTGGACTCTTCGGCGATGTTGTGCAGTTCGTCGATGTTAACTGGCCCACCTAGCGGCACGTGTGATTCGCGATGTGCGGCGCGGTCGCGGCGCTTGGACCAGGGAGCGGCGCCAGCGTCCTGTGGCTCTCGGGAATCGTCGTCTTCGAACGCGGCCAAAACTCCAACCGGCACATCTCCGTCGCGTTTCTCCGCCGAGTCGCGCAGCACGTCTTTCAAGATGCGGTGCACGATCAAATCCGGGTAGCGGCGGATCGGCGACGTGAAGTGCGTGTAGCTCGTGGCCGCTAGCGCGAAGTGGCCATGATTCTCTTCCGAGTAGCGCGCCTGCTTTAGCGAGCGCAGCATCAGGTAGCTCACGATGCGCTCTTCGGGCTTGCCGTCGATTTTGGCGGCAAGCTTCTGGTACATGCGCGGCGTGATGTGGACATCCTTGGGAACTTCGATGGTGCGCGCCTGCTTGCCCGTGCCGCGCGCGGCGCGGCGGTCGCTTTTGAATTGCACGCGATGGATGGGCAG
>Ga0116113_1000053_pt1 | contig 29845 bp, 24 predicted proteins | sample June2015DPH_10_2_FD_89788 | JGI IMG/M metagenome (GOLD analysis project Ga0116113, IMG submission 89788) | Peatland microbial communities from SPRUCE experiment site at the Marcell Experimental Forest, Minnesota, USA - June2015DPH_10_10 | ecosystem: Environmental > Terrestrial > Soil > Wetlands... | reverse complement strand
TCACCCCCGGCCTGGTGCAGATGGTCTCCGTCCTAGCGCTCAACAAGCTTGAGCTCAAGGACATGATCAATGCCGAGATGGTCGAGAACCCCGTCCTCGAAGAGCTCGAAGAATCCGTCCCGCTGATCGACGAAGTCGGCCGCAAAGAAGAAGATCGCGATCGCCTCACCACCAAGACTTCCACCGAAGAAGCCCCGATTACCGCCGAAAAGAAAGATCCCTTCGAAGAGATCGACTTCGGATCTTTCTTCCAGGACTATCTCGACCCCGGCTACCGTACCCGCGGAGAGATGGAAGAGATCGAGCGCCCGTCGTTCGAAAACTTCCTCTCCAAGCCGACAAACTTAACCGATCACCTGGCGTGGCAGTTGGGCGCGCTCAGCCTGCGCCCCGAAGTCCGCGAAGCCGCCGAACAAATTATCGGCAATCTCAACGAAGACGGCTATCTGATCGCCAGCGACGAGGAGATGTTGGGCGTGGCCCCGCCCGCGCCGCCCGAGGCCGACGCCGCCACCGCCAGAGAAATTGGCAACGAAGTCCAAGCCTTAGGACTGGGCGAGGACGAAGCCTCCTCCGAAACCGACCCGGAGGAAACCGCCGACGAAAACGTCTCCGCCGCGCCCGCCTCGAATCCTGCCTTGACGGTTTCGGCCGCCGTCCCAGATCAGCCAGGCTTGCAAGCGACCGACGTGAACGACCTCATCGGCGCAGCCGCCAACGCCGCGCCATTTTCCGGCGCGACCGTGGTCACCCCAAGCCTGCTCGAGAAGATAAGGAATTACCCCTCTCGCTCGGCCGAAGCCGTCTTGGCGCCGCGCAACGGAGACAGCGCTGCCGCCGCCGCCCCCGCTCCCCAAGCGCCGGTTACAACTCAGCATCCCCTCTACAAGTCCAATTTTTCCCCGGCCGATCTCGAGGAGGCCCTCGAAGTCATTCGCCAACTCGACCCCGCCGGCGTGGGCTGCCGCAGCCTGCGCGAGTGCCTGCTCCGCCAGTTGCACTACCACCAGCAACAACTCGCGCAACATAAAAACGGCGACGCGCATAAAGATCAGCAGCAGGATAAGAACGCGAACGGCAACGGCACCGCGCAAATTTTGCTGGACGCCATCGCCATCGTCGATCAGCATCTGCGCGCCGTGCAAAGCAAGCAGCACAAAGAAATCGCCAAAGCCATCGGGCGGCCAGCCGAGGCCGTGCAGCAGGCTCTCGACTTCATCCGCACCCTCGATCCTCGCCCCGGCCTGCGCTACAACAAGGTCCAGGCCCGCCTCATCGAGCCGGACGTAGCCTTCATCAAGCATGGCGACGAGTGGCTGGTGCTGATGAACGAAGATGACCTGCCCCAGCTTCGCCTCAATCCTGCTTACAAAAAGCTGGTCACTCGCGAGAGCAACGACAAAAACACCCGCGACTACGTCAAAGAGCGCTACAAGAGCGCCATTCAGCTGATCAAGAACATCGAACAGCGCAAGCAGACCATCACCAAAGTCTGCTACTGCATCGTAGCCCGCCAACAGGACTTCCTCGAAAAAGGCATCGACCAGCTCAAGCCCATGATGATCAAAGAGGTTGCCGAAGAAATCGGCGTGCATCCCTCCACCGTAAGCCGCGCCGTAGCCAGCAAATACGCGCACACGCCGCAAGGCGTATTCGAGCTCCGTTACTTCTTCAGCGAGAGCGTGCAAGGCCCCGAGGGCGGCAACACCAGCCTGCTGATCCTGAAACGCCGCGTCAAAAAATTGATCGACGAAGAAGACCCCAACCGCCCCCTGACCGACGAACAAATCACCAGAATCCTGCAATCGCAAGGCATCCAGGTCACGCGCCGCACCGTAGCCAAGTACCGCGAAGACATGCGCATCCCCAGCACGCACCAGCGCCGGGTAAAAGAATGATCGAAAATTCGGAACCACGAATTCAAAAGCGAAAGCATGACGGACCTGAGATACCCTATGAACCTCAGTGTCCCCTGGGTTTAAGCTTTTAATCCTGATTTCGGCACTCTGACTTCTGAGCAAGCACTAGGAGGGGCGCTCTTGAACGTGGAATACACTGGACGTCACTACGAAGTGACTCCCACCATCCGCAAAGAGGTTGAAACCGGCCTCGCAAAAATCCGCAAGATCCTGGGCGACCGCTTCGAAACCAAGGTGATCCTCACCGTAGAAAAACACCGCCACAAAGCCGAAATCACCATCAGCCCGCGCAACGGCCCCATCGTAGGCCTGGCCCAGGCCAAAGACATGTCCGCCGCCGTCAGCGAAGCCCTCGACCACCTGGAAAAGCAGGCGCTGAAGTACAAAACCCGCTGGCAATCGAAAAAACGCTCCGCCCGCAAAAGCGAAGAAGTAAAAAAGTGGAACGGCCACTCCCTGTCAATCGATGGCACCGGCATTCAAGCCGCCGTCGGCCTGACTGAAAAAACCGCCGTCCCTGTAGCCGTGCATCGCTACCCTCCGGTCGCCAAAACCACCGAAGTCCACCTGGTCCGCTCGAGCGAAGCCGTAGCCATGCGTCCCATGACCCTCGAAGAAGCCATCAAGGAAGCCCACTTCCGCGACCGCGATGTCTTCGTCTTCCGCGACCCCAAAGGCAAACTGATGATCCTCCACCGCACCCGGGAAGGCAAAATGGAGCTCATCGAAGCCCCCTAAAAATGCGTGGGGACGGGTCTCTGACCCGTCCGCCGGGCGAAGCGAGGCTACGATCGATGCTCATGTGGAGACGGCCGCCCCGCCTGTCCGGCGGCCCAGGTGCATCGCGCCGCAGTTTTTTTGACTTCCCTTCGCGGCCTTCCATACCATAGGGTTGCCCGTGAGCGCGGCCCGCCATGATCAGTCAAACCATCTCGCACTACCACATCGTCGAAAAGCTCGGCGGCGGTGGCATGGGGGTGGTTTACAAAGCGGGGGACACCTCGCTCCACCGCTTCATTGCGCTCAAGTTTCTTCCCGACGAGGTGGCGCACGATCCCAAAGTCTTGGAGCGCTTTCGGCGCGAAGCCCGCGCCGCCTCGGCTCTGAACCATCCCAATATTTGCACCATCTACGAGATTGGCGAGCAGGATGGAAAGACTTTTATCGCCATGGAGTTTCTCGACGGAGTTACGCTCAAACAGCGCATCGGCGGAAAACCTGTGGAGACGGAAGCGTTGCTCGCGCTCGCCGTCGAAATCGCCGACGCTTTGGATGCGGCTCACTCCCTCGGCATCGTGCATCGCGACATCAAGCCGACAAACATTTTTGTTACCCGGCGGGGCAGCGCCAAGATTCTCGACTTCGGGCTGGCCAAGCTCACCCCGCCCGGAACTCGCTTTGCCGACTCCGCCGACCCCGAGGTTACGGCGGACATGACCCTCGCCGAAAACCTGACCAGTCATGGCGCGATCATCGGTACGCTGGGCTACATGGCGCCCGAGCAACTGCAGGGCAAAGACGTCGACCCCCGCGTCGATCTCTTTTCCTTGGGCGTCGTGCTTTATGAAATGGCGACCGGGCTATCGCCATTCCGTGGCGAAACCGCGGCCCTCATCTCCGACGAAATTCTGCACCGCACTCCCGTAAGCACTCTGCGCCTGAACCCCGGCCTTCCGCCCCGGCTGGCCGAGATCATCGACAAAGCCCTGGATAAAGATCGCAATCTGCGTTACCAATCCGCCTCCGACCTGCGCGCTGATCTGCAAAAAGTGAAGCGAGATTCGGATTCGAGAAAGTTCCCCGCAGCCGACTCCACGCGACGCCGTTCTGGAGAAGCCGCCCGCCCTGTGCAGCAATCGATCGCCGTGCTCCCCTTCACCAACATGAGTTCCGATCCGGAAAACGAATTCTTTGCCGACGGCATTACCGAGGAAATCATCAACGCCCTCGCCCAGATCCCGAGTCTCCGCGTGGCGGCAAGAACTTCGGCATTTTCCTTTCGCGAGCAGGCCGCCGATCTCGGCACCATCGGCGAACGCCTGCGCGTAAGTACCGTCCTAGAGGGAAGCGTTCGCAGGGCGGGAAACCGGCTGCGCATCACCGCTCAACTCTCGGATGTGGCCGATGGCTATCATTTGTGGTCGGAGCGCTACGACCGCGAATTGCAGGATATCTTCGCGGTGCAGGATGAAATCGCCAGAGCCATCGCCGACCGCCTGAAGGTCTCCCTGGCGGCCGGCAGCTATGAACCCCTCGTGAAAGCCGCCACCGACGATGTCGAGGCGTATCAGCTCTATTTGAAAGGCCGCTTCCACTGGAACAAACGCAGCGCCGACGGCATGCGCAAAGCCATCGAATATTTTCAGCAGGCCATCCAGAAAGACCCCAACTACGCCGTCGCTTACGCGGGCCTGGCCGACGCCTACAATCTGGCCTCATTCCTCAACGTCTTTGCCCCCCACGAGGTGATGCCGAAGGCCAAGGCCGCCGCCGCCAGAGCTTTAGAGATCGACTCGCGCCTGGCCGAGGCCGAAATCTCGCTGGGATATGCCAATTTCACCCACGACTGGGATTGGCCCGCCGCCGCCCAAAATTTTCAGCGCGCGCTCGCCGTGAATCCCGCCTACGTAAAAAGCCATGCCTTCTACCCGCTCTATCTGAGCGCTCTCGGCCGCTCCGCCGAAGCCATCACGGCCGCGAAATACGCTTTGGCTCTCGATCCCGCGTCCACCTCCTGCAGCCATGTGCTCTCCGTCCAGCTTTATCTGGCCCGGCAGTTCGCTGAGTCGATCGAGCAATGCCATAAGACGCTCGAGTTGGATCCGAATTATGCCGTTGCTTACGGCGTACTCGGGCAGGCGTACTCCTGCAAAAATTTGTACCGCGAAGCCTTGCCCCACTTCGAAAAGTATGCTGCGCTTACGCGCAACGGTCCCGTCGCCATGGGCTTGACCGGCTATGCTCGCGCCAGCCTGGGCGAGCGCAGCGAGGCCCTTCGCATCGTGGAAGATATGCACGCCGTCGCAGCACGCACCTTCGTTTCCGCGTTCTCCATCGCTCTGGTGTATGTAGGCCTGAAAGATCACGATCAGGCCTTCGCGTGGCTGGAAAAAACCTGCGATGAACGCTTCAATCGCCTGGCCTACATTAAAGTCGAGGCCCTCTGGGATACCCTGCGCTCCGATCCCCGCTTCGAAAAGCTGCTACAGCGCATCCGCATCCCGACGCGCAACGCCCTCGAATTGTCCCGGAGTGCCTGCTGATCTCGATTCGCGCGGAAAAATAAGCCTATGTGTTTCTCAGCCACGGCCAACTTCGTCGGCAGCGCCGCTCTCGGCGCCGTAGGCGTAGTCACCATCACCCGGGTCAAGCACCGCCGCGAACTGCTCTTCGCCGCCCTACCTCTACTCTTCGCCATTCATCAGTTCATCGAGGGCTTCGTCTGGCTGGGACTCGACGGCATCCTCTCGCCCGCCGTCGCCCACAACATGGGCGCGGCCTTCATGCTCTACGCGCAGGGGTTGCTCCCCTACCTTCTGCCCCTCAGCGTGTGGCTCTTCGAGCCCGATAAAAATAGCCGCCAGCGCATGCTCCCCTTCTTCGCGCTCGGCGGAGCCACCACGCTCTACATCCTGTGGGCCCTAACGGCCTTCCCCACGGACGTCTACGTCAAGTCAAACAGCATCGTCTACATGAATCCAGCCACCAACAATACGGCCGTGGGAGTGCTCTACGTGATCGCCACCTGCGGATCGCTCTTCTTCTCGAAGATCCGGATGATGGTATTGTTCGGCGCCGCCAACCTGATCATTCTCCTGGCGGTGATGGAGGTCAAGCGCTACGCCTTCACCTCGCTCTGGTGCGCCTACGCCGCCGTCGCCAGCGTCATCATCCTAGCCTACTTCTGGAGCAGCCACCCCGACCGCCCCTTCCGCTACGCCTATGCCCCCTTTGCCTCCGCCACCACGGCTTGTCATCCTGGCGGAACGGAGTCGCAGGCAAAGCCTGCGACCTCCGAGAAAGAGCCCGCCCTGTGCAAGGACGCCGTGACGGTCCGCTCCCAATGGAGAATGCGGACTCAACGTTGCTGCGCTTGTGGTAATGCTGCAAGAACTCCTCGCGCGTAAGCGTATAATTCGCGGCGGTTCCTCGAAAAAGGAGTAGCTTATGCCGCAAACCCACGAATACAAAATGATCATCGGTACGCCAACTAATTCAGCAGAGTCTCAACTGATAGAGGAGGCTAAGGGGTCATGGAAGCCAATCCTGCTGTCAACGGTTGCTGAGCCGGGTGGGACTCTCATTTACATCGTGCTTGAGCGGCCCCTTATTCACTAAGCCGAAGACTTCTGCCACGATGCTTTCACCAGAGCGTGCGTAGGCTTGCGCTACTAAGCCAGCACGAACTAGGGCGGCAATCCGCGCTCACCTGGGGAGTCAATGTGGTCTGGTGCCGCCGCGAAGAGGATTTTTACCTGTGAGTCCATGTCGTCTCCGGTCTAGACTGGAATCGACACAGTGATAGGTTTCAAGATAAACGGCTCCCGGCTGGCACCGGGGCCTTTTTATTTTAGCCGAGTTTTTGTGCAGGAGTTAGACTTTTGTGCAGGGGCCGGATTTTGTGCAAAACCGGGTGGAGTAGGGGCATAGGGATACATGGCCATTCACGTTCACCATTCCTTAATGCTGCCGGTGCAAGCACTGCGCAGTTACGCCGGGAGCGCCGGCCATGTCCTGCTCGATGGCGGTTTCTCCCAATGTGCCGATGGGGCCGCCGACGTTTCCGCTGGGCGAGCCCTCGGAGCCTTCGCAATTGTCGACCGCAACCACTTTATACACCGGCGGCGAGTTCGCCACCGTGATCTGGGAATAGAAAATCTCCGCCTGCGAGGTGGAGTTATTAGCGCACTCTTTGCCCGTGTAGCTGGTGGCGCAGTTGATGTTGTCGGGGTTCTGGACGCTGCGGCAGAGCCAGGCCGCCATGCCCGTCGCGGGATACTTGTAGGTAGGGCTATTGACGCCGCCGTCGACGATGCTCTGCTGCAGCCAGCGCGTGCTCGAGGCCGAGGAGGTCGTGGTATTGGGCACGCCGCAACTGTTGTCGTTGGTCCACGAGCCCACGTTCTCGTAGGCGCCTTCCAAGTACGTAGGGGACAGACTCCAGGAGGTGCCGGAGCCGAGTTGGCATCCGTATTGTCCTGCGGGGCAGACGGTGACTGCGCTCGCGGGCGGCTCCTGACAGCCCTGCGCGATATCGCCGAAGACAGGCCCTGAGACTAGCTCCACGTTGTCCAGGAATTTTGCCGCTCCATAGTAAGTCATGGAGTAGAGAATTTGCGTGGAGCCCGCGCTCACTCCATGAGCGCACATTCCTGCGCTGGCATTGGCCTGAAAAACCGGCTGATAGATGTTCGTATCGACGAAGCTTAAGAAGGTCGCGGGCCGGCAAGCCGCAGCTTGGATATTTCCAAAAGTTCCCGCCGGGAAAGGGTTATGAGTGGCTTCCCAGGCCGAACTCCAGGCGATCTGCACCAGCTCGTAACCCTGTTCGAAGTAATACTGCACCATATCGCCTGCGGTCGGCGAGCCCTTCGCCAGCGGCTGCGTGCCATCGCCCCCATCGAAGTAGACAATGACTCCTTTCACATCGCCGGCGATGATTCCAGTCGGACTTAGGTAGCCGTAGGTGAAGGCGAGGTCCGCTGCGTTCGGGCAGGTGGCCAGCGTCGCCGAAACGCAATGCATGGGATGGTTCGTGCCCGAGCTGTCGGTGTATTGAAACCACTCTCCCGCCGGACAGGTAGAGAGCGGCGTGACATTCTGCACCGTCCCGATCGGAAGGGTCGTGGTAGTGCCACCAGCACCGCCGCCGCCCCCGGTCTGAACGTTGGCGTTGCCGCTGCCGCCGCCCCCACAAGCCACCATGGCCGAGGCGATGAGCGCAAGCGCCATCACGGCGAAAGCGACGGCAACAAACGGCGATTTCGCCAAGCTCATCGAGCACCCCATCTTAAGTTTAACCCTGGGGGTACGGTTAAGGTTGCGGGGTTGGGCTGCAACGAGCACATCGTACTGTTAGTTCAGTTCTTTACGGCATTATTCTTCGCCTTCCTTTGCGTTGGTTGCTCAGCATGAGCTGCCTGATACTTTTGGTTGCCTCGATGATGCGTTGGAAGGGTTCTGGCCCTTTGGTCCAGGTGAAGGGGATGGGATTTTGGCTGTATTTCTTTCGGAAGAGTTCCAGAAAGTCCTTCAGCTCCTTCTTCAAGCGTTGCACACTCTGCGTCAGGGCTTGGGCGGGTGAGAATGCTGAAAAAGCATTCGATCATGTTCCTCCAGGAGGCATGGGTTGGGGTGTAATGAAAATGCGCTCATGGATGGTGCAGGAGCCATTGCCGGGCGGCTTTATTTTGTGAATATTGAGATTGTCCAGAACAACATGGAGTTCACCGAGGGGATAGGACTTCACCAGGTCATCCATGAAACTCCATAAGTCCACCCTCGTCCGGTGATCGCGGACATGCGCGACTCTTTTCCTTGTGGCTATTTCCAGGGCTGCCCAGAGCGTCTGCGTACCATGTCGGACATACTCGTTGGTCCAGGAGCGGACTGCTGAACAGCGTTCCTCTGTTCCGGTGGCGCGGGCTGGCGCGGCGGCACGGGCAGAATTGCAATGGGATCGACCACGGGTGCCGAAGCCTGGGCCGCACCGGAATCACCTGATTCACCGGGGCATCGGACATCGGACTCGTTGCCGGAGGTTTCGGCAGGTCCGGGCATGACGGGAGCACAAAAGGCCACTCTGAACAGCACCGTGACCGAGCGATCCAGCGCAGGATTTCACTGCCATGACTTCCACAAAACACGCTGGCCCGGATTGGCTGTCATGAAGTCGTGCCCGAGTGCGCGGTCTCAGACACTCGATCCTTATGTGGCTAGCGGCTGCTGGGAGGCCAGCAGCGGTTGTAGTTTCGGCTCGGAGGGGACGAGGATCCAGGCCAGCAGGTAAGTCGCGATGCCGGGACAGAAGCCGGTGGCGATGGTGAGGAACACCGCGAGCAGGCGGACCAGGGAGACGTCTTGATCGAAGTGCTCGGCTAGGCCGGCGCAGACTCCGGCGATTTTTCTTTGGGCGCGGGGGCGGATTAGTTTTCTGGGCGGGGGCGCGATGCCGACTGCTTTGCCGCAATAGGAGCAGAGGCGGGCGTCTTCCGCGATGGCTTTGCCGCAGGCGTTGCAGTACATGGTGACCTCCTGAGTTTAGGTACGAAGGTGGCGGGGAAGAGGTTCAATGATTTCTTGGATTTGGGGTCAATGTCGTTCCCTTGCCAAGCGATGCCGATCCGGAGTTACTCCTTGGGGCTAGGGACTGCACTTCTTTCTTGACACGGTCAGGGAGCCTTCGGTAGCATAGATGAACCGACCGACCGGTCGGTTTGCGACGCCCCCGGCGGGCGTTTCGCGCACAAAGGAGAACCTGGTGGCTACGATTTTCTACGAACATGACGCGAAGCCTGAGGCCCTAAAGGGCAAAACCATCGCCATCCTGGGCTACGGCAGCCAGGGACATGCTCAAGCGCAGAACTTGCGCGATAGCGGCTGCAAGGTGATTGTTGGGCTGGAGCCGAGTCGTCCCAGCGCGACGCAGGCTCGCGCCGATGGCATGGTGGTGGTGGCGCCGGATGAGGCCGCCAAGCGCGCCGACTGGATTCACGTGCTCACTCCCGATGAGACCCAGGCCGCGGTGTATGAGCAGTACATCAAGCCCTATCTGCATCCCGGAAAGATTCTCGGCTTCTCGCACGGCTTCAGCATTCATTTTAAGACGATCGTTCCGCCTAGCGATGTTGACGTGGTGATGATCGCTCCGAAGTCGCCGGGACACTTGCTGCGGCGGGTTTATAGCGAGGGGCGCGGGGTGCCGTCGCTGATCGCGATTCAGCAGGATTCGAGCAAGCGCGCGCATGAATTCGCGTTGGCTTACGCGCACGGCATTGGCTCGACGCGCGCCGGCGTTTTGCAGACCACGTTTAAGGAAGAAACCGAGAGCGATCTTTTCGGCGAGCAGGCTGTGTTGTGCGGCGGGCTGACCTCGCTGATCAAGAAGGGATTCGAGACTTTGGTCGAGGCCGGCTACGCGCCCGAGATCGCTTACTTCGAATGCCTGCACGAAATGAAGTTGATCGTCGATTTGATTTACGAAGGCGGGCTGGGCCGCATGCGCTACTCGATTTCGAATACGGCCGAGTATGGCGATCTGACGCGCGGCGAGAAAGTTGTGGGCGACGCTACGCGAGCCGCGATGAAGAAAACTCTCGCCGACATTCAGGATGGAACCTTTGCCCGCGAGTGGATCAAGGAGAACAAAGACGGTGGTTATCACTTCGCCGAGTTGCGCGAAAAAGAGCAGAAGCATCCGATTGAGATTGTGGGGGCGCAATTGCGCGGCATGATGAGTTGGCTGCCGGGGCAGCAGCCCAAGAAGCCGGCGGCTCCGAAAGCTGAGGGGAAACAGGTTGTGAATGCATAAGGGCGCCGAAATCGTATTGCAGTGCATGCGGGCTGAGGGGATCGACCTGGTGTTTGGGTATCCCGGCGGCGCGATCATGCCGTTGTATGACGCGCTCGAGGGCAGCGGCATTCGGCACGTGCTTACCCGGCACGAGCAGGGCGCGGTGTTTGCCGCCGAAGGCTATGCGCGAGTTACGGGAAAAGTTGGCGTGGCCATGGCGACCAGCGGTCCGGGAGCGACCAATCTGGTTACCGGCATCGCCGATGCCAAGATGGATTCGGTTCCTCTGGTTTGCATCACCGGGCAAGTGCGCACAGCGATGATCGGTACGGACGCCTTTCAGGAGACTGACGTGTTCGGCGTCACGCTTTCGCTCACCAAGTGGAGCCGGCTGGTGCGTACGATCGACGAAATTCCCGAGGCGATCGCCGAGGGATTCTACTGGGCGCGCAGCGGTCGGCCGGGGCCCGTGGTCATCGACATTCCTACCGATCTTTTGAAAGCGAAGAAAGAGTTTTCCGGGCCGGTGAAGTTTACACCGCACCGGCGGCCCGCCGAAGCCAAGACCGATAGGGCTTTTCGCGATACCATCCTTTCTCTTCTACAGGGGGCTTCGCGTCCGGTGGCGTTGGTGGGCGCAGGGGCAAAACTTTCGGGAGCGATCCCACAGTTGCGCCGTCTGCTTGATTGCCTGAATATTCCCGCCTTCGCCACGGTGCATGGGCTGGGGTCGATTCCGCCGCAGGCGCCTTATTACCTGGGCATGGTGGGCATGCACGGCACGCGCGCGGCCAACACCGCGCTGCATGAAACGGACCTGCTCTTTGTCTTCGGAGCGCGCCTCGATGACCGCGTGACCGGCGAGCCTACGCGCTTTGCGCCGAATGCGAAAATCGTTCACTTTGAAATCGATCCCGCGCAACTGGATCGCGTGCGGACCTGCGAGGTGCCGGTGATCGGCGACCTTGCCGACACGATTCCTGCATTTCACGCAGAGGTGGAGCAGGCCTCACTCCCCGATTGGAGCGGCTGGCGCGCTGTCGCCTGCGGAAGCGAGCGGGCCGAGCTTGATCCACGCGGGCTGGCACAGCCTACGATGCGCTTTCTAGACGAACTCTTCAGCCGCCTGCCGCAGAACAACGTGATCATTGCGGACGTGGGTCAGCACCAGATGTGGGCGGCACAGCGCTTCCGTTCTTCTTCGCCCCGCGGCTTCATCACTTCCGGGGGCTTGGGAGCGATGGGCTTCGCTCTGCCCGCTGCCGTTGGCGTGCAGCTAGCACAGCCGGATACTTGCGTGCTCTGCGTCTCCGGCGACGGCGGCTTCCAGATGAACATTCAGGAACTCGCCACGGTGCATCGGCTATCGCTGCCCATAAAAATGGTGATCGTCGACAACAAATATCTGGGCATGGTGCGGCAGTGGCAGCAGCTTTTCTATGAGCGCAATTATGCCGAAACCGATTTGAGCGACAATCCGGATTTCGTCGAGATCGCCAGGGCCTACAAGATTAACGCCTGTCGCCTGAACGAGGCTGCCATGGCGGAGTTTCCGGTGTCGGCCGAGACGGGAGATCTCATCGACAACTTTTTGCGCTCGCCGGAGCCGGAGTTGCTGGTATTCGATTGCGCTCCCGAAGCGAACGTCTATCCCATGGTTCCGGCGGGAGCGGCGCTTTCCGAGATGGTGTATGGGGACAAGGATTGAGTCATCGGGTCATGGAGCGATTGGAAATTGAATCATGGAGAGATTTTGTAATTGAGTAATTGGGGGACGGGTTACTTTTGTAATTGAGAAATTGTTGCGGCGATGATTTCAAATGACTCAATTGCTTAATTTCCCAATTACTAAATTGTTTCTTGGGGGATCGAACTATGCAGGTATTCCACGTTCGCTATCGCAACTCGCAGGGCGCGCTGATGCGCATTCTGAACGCGGCTTCGCGCCGGGGGCTGGACATTCCGTCGGTGCACGCCGAGGCCTCGGGGGCGGATCACGCCGTCACGCTGCAGCTTGAGGTTTCGCAGAAGCAGATCGGGCAGCTGTGCCGCGAGTGGTATGGCATCGTGGATGTCATCGATGTGCGTTCTTCCGCGTCTTTGCATGGGCATGAGGATCACGGAGGCTGGGGGCCGCACCCTCCGGTTTCTGCGATTCGTTCGGAATCGTCGGCGCGCGCGGCGCTGGCGTAAATGTTTCGCTATTTTGAAAACATTGGTGGCACAGCTTTTGCATCATCAACATGATGTCTCTGGGGAGCGTCATGTCAATTGGGGAACCTGAAGTTGGAATGCAGCCTCCTGGCATGATCCAACGGCAGGTTTCCCCGTTTTTTTGTTTTATAGAATAAGCTTGTCTTCCCCAGCCGAGCGAGGGGCCCTTGGCGTCTGCCAGCGAGCATACGATGGGCGCGGGAGAAACCCAAGATCCCTCGCTCGGTTCGGGATCACAATTCATTCTTCTAACCTCTCACCCGTGTATCTTATATAGCCATGGATCTTAAGCATCGCAGCCGCGGAATTACTGACGGGCGCGACCGGGCACCGGCGCGCTCCATGTTCAAAGCGATTGGCTTTACCGACGCCGATTTGCGCAAGCCGCTGATCGGCGTGGCCAACACCTGGATTGAAACCATGCCGTGCAACTTTCACCTGCGGCGGCTTTCGGCCAAGGTGAAAGAAGGCATTCGCGCTGCCGGCGGCACGCCGATGGAGTTCAATACCATCGCCATTTCCGATGGCGAAACCATGGGCACCGAGGGCATGCGGGCGTCGCTGGTGAGCCGCGAGTTGATCGCCGATTCCATTGAACTGGTTTGCCGCGGGCAGTTATTTGATGCGGTGGTGTGCGTGGTGGGGTGCGATAAAACCATTCCGGCCGCCGCCATGGCCCTGGCGCGCATGGATCTTCCCGGCCTCGTGCTCTATGGCGGCACCATCGCTGCCGGCAACTACGGCGGGAAAGATGTCACGATTCAAGATGTGTTCGAAGCGGTGGGCGCCAATGCCGCCGGAAAAATTACCGACAAAGAATTGCACGCGCTCGAAGACGTGGCCTGCCCCGGCGCCGGAGCCTGCGGCGGGCAATACACCGCGAATACGATGTCGACGGTGATGGAGGTGATTGGGCTTTCTCCCATGGGCTTCAACAGCGTACCCGCGATGGATCCCAAGAAAGATCAGGTCTCGTTCGATTGCGGCAGGGTGGTGATGAATCTTCTGCATCAGGAAATCCGTCCGCGTGCTATTTTGACTCGTCACGCTTTTGAAAACGCCATTGCATCGGTAGCCGCGAGCGGCGGATCGACGAATGCCGTTCTGCATCTGCTGGCGATCGCGCGCGAGGCCGGCGTCGAGCTCGAGATCGACGATTTTCAGCTGGTGAGCGAGCGCACTCCGCTGCTGGCGGATCTGAAACCCTCCGGGCGCTTTGTAGCCGCAGATATGCATCGCGCCGGTGGCATACGCCTGCTGGTGCGGCGCCTACTGCGCGGCAAGCATCTTCACGGCGGCGCGAAAACTGTGACCGGGCTTACGCTCGAGGCAGAGAGCGAGAGTGCCGTTGAAACTCCGAACCAGGAAGTGATCGCGCCCCTGGAAAAGCCGTTGAAGAAGACTGGAGGCCTCGTAATCCTGAAAGGAAATATTGCTCCTGAAGGTTGCGTGGCCAAGATCAGCGGGCATGAACGGCTGGAGCATCGCGGCCCGGCGCGGGTTTTTGAATCGGAAGAAGATGCCATGAGCGCGGTCACCCGCAAGCAAATTCAGGCGGGCGATGTGGTCGTGATCCGCAACGAAGGACCCAAAGGCGGGCCGGGCATGCGGGAGATGCTGGGCGTCACCGCCGCGCTCGTCGGCGAAGGCTTGGGATCTTCGGTTGCGCTTTTAACCGATGGCCGCTTCAGCGGCGCCACGCACGGACTGATGGCTGGGCACGTGTCACCGGAAGCCGCGCTGGGCGGGCCGATTGCGGCCGTGCACGATGGTGACATGATCCGCTTCGACGTGAACCAGCGGCTTTTGGAGGTGGAGATTGGCGACGACGTTCTGCGTCATCGCATGAAAGCTTGGAGAGCGCCGCAGCCTCGCTATCCCACGGGCGTGTTTGCGAAGTATGCGGCGCTGGTATCGTCGGCTTCGCAGGGGGCGATCACGCGCCCACCGCGGTGAATCTTATTTTTCGGAAGTGGCGCCCGCTACCTCTTGAGGTCAGTCATCCCGAAAGCCGGCGCAGTTCAGCCGGCGGAGCGATCTCCTCGCCGACGAGGCATGCGCCACGGGAGATCCTTCGCTCCGCCTGAAAAACGGCTAGGCTCAGGATGACGCCGCCAGAATAGTTTCAAAGCGCGCCACTACAGGGTGCGAAGTCAAAATCCCCGCCCCATCTCTCCAAAGAACGGAGAGATAAGGACGGGGCACCCTTATTGAGCGCAGCCCGGGCTGAATGCCGTCAGCACATTCGGCGCTGCTGAAATCGCGCAATCCTAGGCGGCGCCGGTGGTGTCGAAATCGTTGTACTGCTGCGCGCTCGATTGTCCCGTGTTTCCCAAGAAGTTACCCGAGGAGCTGAGCTCCAGCGTATCGGCATGCTGACCGGTATTTTCGAGATAACTGCTGAAGCTCCCCTCTGCCTGGCGGGTGCTGGCGTTCAGCAGGTAAGTCTGCCTGGCAGTCGATATCTGGTTGATGTCGCCATCAGGCAGATACAGGTCCTTGTAATCAACCACCAGCGGGAAGCCGAAAGTCTGGGCGGCAACCACGGGCTGCATGTCGGATTGCGACACCGTGATGTAAGAAGAAAGTGTGGTGCTAGCACAGGCCAGGAAGCGGCGGTGCGCCGGAGTTATGGCGCGTTCCGCCGCAGCCTGTCAAAGGCAGGAGGAAAATCTGGAAAATCTACGGAGTGGAATCACTCTACGGCACCACGACCTTGGCCTGGTTCGAGTAGGAGCTTTCCTTCCCGCTCGAGTTCACGGCGGTGGTTGCGTAGTAGTAGGTGGTGTCACCGGCCACGGTTGCATCGGTGAAGTAAGTGTCGGCATCTAGCTCGGAGTTCAGCCTGGAATAGCCACCATTTGAAGAATTACTCCGGTAAATGTTGTAGCCCACAACATCCGGCGAACCACTGGCGCGCCATGAGAGATCCACGAAGGGTGCGGTGCCGGTGCCGGTGAGCGCTTCGGAGTCGGGCGAATCGCTTGCGTTGCTGGTGAAGGAAAGCTGGCCGGCGCTGGCCACGCTATGCGCGGGCGTGAAGGCGACGTCGAGCAAGACATAACCGCCGGCTGGGATGGCGAAGGGGAATTTCTCGCCGGTCACGGCAAAGACAGAATTACTGCTGGAAACCGAAGAAATAATCACGCTGCCGCTGGTCGCGCTGAGCTTTGCGGTGAGCGTCTTCGTGCTGCCGTCGGCCACGCTGCCAAAAGCGAGCGTCGCGGGCGTGATCGTCAGTGTTCCCTTCGTGCCGCCGGTGCCCGTGCCCACTAGAGGTACATCGAGGCCCGGACCCCAGGCGAAAAAGCTGCCTCCAGTTTCTCCCTGTACCTGGGGTTTGAAGGTGGCATTCAACTTCACTTTCTGGCCGCCTTGCAGGGTCAAGGGAAAGTTCGCGCCGCTCACGGAAAAGTCGCTGCCGGTAATGATCAGTTTCTGAACGACGATGGTCCAACCGCGTGTGTTGGTCAGTTCGACGGGAAGCGTGGAACTCTGGCCTACTGCGACGTTACCGAACTCAAGGTTCGCCGGGGTCGCGGTCACGCTCTCGCGGGTGGTGCCCGAGCCCGATAGTCCGACGGCGACCGCGACATTGAAGGAGTTGGTCTCGAATGTGATTCTTCCGTTCTGTGTTCCTGCGGCGGTGGGTTCAAAGGTTACGCTGAGTTCGAGACTCTCGCCCGGAGAAAGCACCACCGGCATTTTCCAATTGGAGAGTACGAACTTATCGTTGTTCGCACTCATGCTGGAAATGGTCACGGTCGACGCGCCGGTGTTGGCGACGGCGACTAACAGGGTCTGAGTCTGATGTATGGCGACATAACCGAAATCCAGAGTGCTGGGGGAAACCGTCAATCCGGCGGCGCGCGCGCGTAGCGGCAGTGATGTGAACACGATCGACAGCACGACGACAGAAAAGACGAGGCTGTAACGGCGTTGCGACTGGGGGAGGAATTTCATGCCCCCGAGATTTACAGAATCCGGCGCGCGCAGGTAGATGCCAGTAGGGCATCCGGGAAAAATTTCTCTATGCCACGGCATACCGCGTTGATTCGCCGATGGGAGAACAACCTCAATGAAGCGAGTCGATTACGAGACTTCTAGAATTTAGACTCGGGGAGCGCGAGTCGAATGTCCACTGTACTAACTACTAGGTGAGAGAGCGCGGATATTCGCAACCCGCTGCAGTGGGCGCCAACTCCTGATCGCCAGAACACACATCCAGACACGAACACTCTGCTGTCTTTGCCATGACTTGCCTCTCGAGCGATTCCATACCGCAGTAAATCGAAGTGGTTGTGCTATTTCCCTGCCGTCGAGGCATCTTTGCTGGCCTGCTTGTTCCAGCCGTGAAAACGCGAAAAGTCGCCCGCATTCCATGCCTCGCGGAGTCCGGGAGCACTCAGATCCCAGTCGGGACGGATTTCGCTGGTCACCGCGCGCAGGTCGTGCCACAGATCGATGACCGAGGGACGCCCCCAGAACCAGTAGCCGTTATAGATGCTGTAGATCACGAGGCCCGGCTTGAGCACGAGCGTGTGCGGAATCATCGGATTGTGCTCTGGGTCGGTGTACTCCTGAATGTCGAGATCCTTCTGAATGGTTCGCTCGGGGTCCGAAAGGAAGGTCCACGGGGCTCCGACCGAGGCGCGGAATTCCTGCAGAGTATGGTGATCGTCGGTGGTGATCGTGGCGATCTGCGTGTACGCCACCGCGATCTTGGGGTAGAACGCGGCGAGTTCCAAATGCTGCTGGTGCTCCTTTGGGCAATAGTGGCCGCGCGCGAGCGTGAGGATCAGCGGATCGTCGCCTTGTAGCTCGCTGAGCTTGCGCAGTGTGCCCGTATGATCGGGCAGTTCGTATGGGGGGAAAATGCCTCCGGGCACAATATCAGAACGCATGATTGGACTCCTCGCATTTCTTTCAAAATCTTCTCTCAGAGATCTTCTTTTTTAAAGAACCAGCGTGATGCCCGCGTTTGGCTGGGAACAACATACGAGCACGTTCCCTGGAGCGGGCCTCTCCAGCGGCTCAGGATTGTAGGTAATCGATCCGTCCATCAGGCCAGTCATGCAGGTATGGCAGACTCCAATCCGGCACGACCATCGGACCGGAACGTCGCAGGCTTCCGCCAGTTCAAGCAAGCTCGCGAACTTCGGATCCCAAGCGGCGGTAATTCCACTACGCGCGAATGAGACTGGAGGGCCAGATCCGGGCGGTCCTTGTGGCAGGTGAGGGGTGTGATCAACCTGCGCCATGCCAGGGGTAATAGCCTCGAGAGCACCGAAGATTTCCGTGTGCACATTCCCAGCGAGCACACCCCAGGTTCGCAGACCGTCGCGCATATTCTGCAAGAACGAAGCTGGGCCACACAGATAGAAGTCACTCCCCTGTGACACTCCGATGTTCTCCAGCAAAGCTGTGTCAATGTGCCCGGGAGCGTCGAAGTCTACTCCGACTTTGTCGATAACGGCAGGCCTGCTGTAAACGATGTATCCTCGCCCGCGCGAGAGCTTTTTCAGTAAAGAACGCGATTCTTCCGCAAATGGATGCTCGACGCGATTGCGCGCTCCATAAATCCACCAGATTGCTCGTTGCGATCCTTCGACGGCGAGAGCATGCAGCATCGCCATCACGGGCGTTGCGCCCACTCCCGCGCTCAGCAGAACCACAGGACCCTGGCCAGGACGCAGAGTGAAGCTTCCGCGCGGCGCACTGACATCCAATAGATCGCCTTCTCGCGCACGGTTGCACAGAAATGAACTTCCAATCCCGTTCAATTCGCTCTTGACGCTGATGCGAAAGTGGTCGGCTGCCGGCAGATCGGACAGCGAATAGCTGCGAAGAACCGGCGGTTTGCCGGGATCGACGAGCAGCCGCAAGACGACATATTGACCCGCCTGAAAGAGAGGAAGAGACTGTCCATTGATTGGCGACAGAACAAAGGATGTAACGCTACCACTTTCTTTATGAATATTCGCAACTCGCATCGGTCGAAAGCCGGGCCATGCGGGTGCTTTTTCCTCATTTGCGAGTCCCGGATTTCCCTTGGCGGGATTCGGGCTCGACGCTTGCGTGAGCATCGCTTGAAAAGAAGACTGCCAACCCTGGCTGAGCGCAGGAATCCGTAACGCTCTCTCCAGTTGTTTAGGAGTATGTCCCGGCAAGTATAAGAGACCATCAATATCGGCAACCGTGGCCTTTTCTGGACCATCGGCGATTTTCACGATGTCGTCGCCTGCACCAACTTCTCCCTCCTGCAACACGCGAAAGTAGAATCCTGGTCTGTGATGCGCTACGAGCAGCGCCGGCATACGAGCCTCGTTCATGCGGATGCCGACGCGGTAGCACGTCACGCGGGGCTGCGTCACTTCCAACACAGCACCACCAATGCGATAGCGATCGCCGATGCAGACTTCGTTATCAAGAAGCCCCTCGACGGTGAAGTTTTCCCCGAACTGGCCGAAAGTAAAATCGTTGCGGCCCAAAAAGCTCTCCCAGTAATCGTACGAATCCATCTGGTAGACGAATACGGCGCGCTGCTCCCCGCCGTGACCGGCCAGATCGGCTTGCGCATCGCCATCGATATCGAGCTTGCGCACCATTCGCCGTCCCGCGACCGGAGATTTCCAGACTGACGTTCGGACGGTTTTGCCGTTCCATGTCACGTCGCGCGGCAGGCCGACATTTACCGAAAGCAATCGGGGCATTCGCACCTCGCCGAAGTCCGGCGTATGGTTAGCATGTTAAATTATCTCGGCGCAGCGGACTGCTTAAAGATTATGGAATTCAAAATCACGGTGTCTCGACCACTGGTTGCCAGAGTTCGACGCGGTTGCCCTCGGGGTCGGTGATCCACCCGAAGTGGCCGTAGGGGGCGGATTCTTGGTGGGGGTCGATGGGGATGTTGGCGGCGCGGAGCTGGGTGAGGAGCGCTTCGAGGTCATCGACTCTGTAGTTGATCATGGCGCTCTGGGTGGGGGAGCCGAAGTGGTTGGTGGTGTCAGGGAAGAGCATCCAGGCGGTTTGGCCGGTACCGGCGGGGACTTCGTCGGACCAGAGGAGGGTGGCTCCGCCGTAGTCGGCGAGCTGGATGCCGAGGTGCTGGGCGTACCAGCTGGCGAGGGCTTTGGGGTCGCGGGCTTTCAGGAAGACGCCGCCGATTCCGGTGACTCGTGCCATGAAGTCTCCTTGAGAGTGTGAGCCGAGGAGAAGAAAAACAGATCTCTCCACTGCGCCACGAAATAACAAAAAGTAGGTGCCGCGAGATGATACCAAGTAATCGAAATGGAGTGGCGGAAAAAGTGGTGCGGGAGGCGGACAAGTCGATCTCGTTCTGCAGGAACCGCGAGCTACGCCTTGTGAAAGCACTGCGCGAGTTGCATCCGTTTCATTTCTTGATGGCATGGCATCCAAGACTTAACACTGATCGCGGTCATGTGTGGCTTCGCGAGGCGATGCGATCGTGATCGAAGAGCAAAGAGCGAAGAGCGAAGAGCGAAGAGCGAACCGACTTCTGTATCCGAATCGAAACTTATGTATAATTCGCCGATGCAAGCCATACCGTGGAGCACAATTGCGCTCGGTTCGCTATTGGTAATCTCGGCCCGCTCAGCAGGAGGACAGGAAGCGCAATCTCCGCAACCTGAAAAGTCGAAGCCGCCCGTCAAAACGGAGCAGCGCGGGCGCATCCTTGGAATCGGCGGTGTCTTCTTCAAATCCGCTGATCGTGATCAGACCCGCGAATGGTATTCGAAGCATCTTGGACTCGCGGACAAAGGCCAAGGCGCGATGCTTCCGTGGCGCGAACACGACGACCCGCAAAAGGAGCACGTCACAGTATGGAGTGTTTTTTCCGCCTCCACGAAGTATTTCGATCCCAGCCCCGCTCCCTTCATGATCAACTACATCGTGGACGACATGGATGCTTTGCTCGACCGCTTAAAACAAGAGGGAGTAAAGATTGACGCCAAACGAATGGATGAATCCTACGGTCGCTTTGCCTGGATCTATGACCTGGATGGGAATAAGATTGAGCTCTGGCAGCCGCTGCCCGCAAAGCCTTAACTCTAGGAACAAGCAGTTTTTTCGAATCGATCACCTCAGTAGTTTGCCGGCAAGCCAGTAATCGACGCTGAACCTTCCCGGTCCGGAGCAGACCAGCCAGACAAAGAAGAGCACGTACAAGACTTCCGGAAGATAAAGGAAATCGTCGAGCCAGCTAAGCGGCGAGAGGCCTTTCGGCAAGGTGGAAACCGCGCTGGTCAGGACGGCGACAGTCATATCGATCAATAAAGCCACGCACGCTGGGGTCGACAGAAATCCCACGGCCGCCAAGGATCCGCAAACGAACTCGACACCCGACACGAAATAAGCCATCTCGCGGGGAAAAGGGACTTTGGCCTCAACCAGCGTTTCGTAAACGGGTTTCGTGCCGCCGGCGACAAACAATTTGTTTGCCCCGGAGATGGCGAAGAACAGCCCGATCGAAACGCGTACCAGCAGAATGGCATATTGTTCCAAAACACCGCTACCCTGCAGCGCAAACTGGACCAACCGTTTCCAATCCATGTTGTCCCTCCATCGCCGCAAGTGGCGGTGTCGTTGCGAATCCTCGCGCCTCTAAATTAAGGAGCAATTAGCATTTGGCGACGAGCGGTGTGCTAAGTGCCAATTGCTAATTGCTAACGGTTGTCCATGCGTTCGACAAATTGAGCGCGAAATGCGGGAGCCACGAATGGATCGGCAAAGTACTGGGTCTCCCGCGCAACCTTGTCGCCGCTGAATTCCATGATGCTCACGGTGTAGGTCGGCTTGGCGTCATAGGTCAGAATGAGTTCGGTGACCCAAAGATCGCCGCCGCCAATGATGCGCCGGACCGTAAACCGCTTGTTGCTCGGCTGACTGGCGCGTTGGCCTTGAATGTTGCACCGACCGCGGGTTCGCTCACCGGACTGCGGGTAATCCAGCACCGCGTCCTCGTGATAGATGCGGTGCTCCATCTCAAAATCGTTGGCGTCGGAGGCCGCCCAATGCTGATCCAGTGCCGCACGGATCGCTTGACCTCGCGCTCCACAATCGTGCTGGTTTTTTGGTTGATCGTTTTTTGGTTGATCGCTTTTTGGTTGATCGTTCATCTTGAGCCCTCAATTTGACAAGAAGCTAGACGCTTCGGCGCGGCCGGAATCGATGCTGAATATCCTGCGGCTACCAACGACGAGCCGGAGCGGCGCCATCCACATGGAGAATCTCTCCGCTCACATGACCCGCCTGCGCCAGGTAAAGCACGGCATCGACAATATCCTTTACCGTCGCCCGTTTCCTCGCCGGCTGCGACGTCGAGTCGCTGGGATCGTTGCGGTGCATCTCTGTATCCACTTCGCCGGGCGCTACGGCATTGAAGCGAATGCCGTCTTTGGCATACTCGATTGCGAGATTCTGGGTCGCTGCATTCAAACCACCTTTCGTGATCATCGAAACGGAGCCATTTTCGCCGGCGATTGGCCGATCCGCAAGCGCCGCGGTGATGCTCACAACGCATCCCGATTTCTGTTTCAGCATCTCTTTCACAGTGCGCTGAGTGATGTATAAAAATCCAAGCAGATTCGTGGAGACAAGGGACTCGAAGTCCGCGGTGGTGAAATCGGTGAACGGCTTGGTCAGGAAGATGCCCGCGTTATTCACTAAAACATCGATGCTTCCGAAGTTGTTGATTGCCTCCTCGACAGCCTGGGCTGCAGTTTGCTGCTTGCCAATATCGCCATCGAGCAGAACCAGGCTTCCCGAAGTAGCCAGCTTCCGATTGCTGTCACGAGAGGTTGCGACGACGTTATAGCCTTCTCTCAGAAACGCTTCGACTAAACCCCTGCCAATGCCCCCCGACGCTCCGGTTATGATTGCCGTTCTCTTGCCTGCCATACATCCTTCCGATCTAAAGGTTCGAACCCAATACACAATTGCATCACCGGCCCACTTAAAGCGGCTTCATCCCGCGCGACGCGCCACCATCCCGTCACGTGAAGATTCGAGGAACCCTTGCACCAGCGCGGCGATCTGATCTGACGCCGTGTCCAATGCGAAATGATCGCCGTCGACAATGTGGAACGCGCATCCAATCTTGCTACTTGGGGCGTCCACGTTGGTTCGATAGTCGCAGAACAAATCGCTTTGAATCTCGGCTTGGCCGGGTCGGTTGAGAAAATAGAATTCGTCGGTCCAGAGGTCTGGGGCATAGCGATCGACGTTCGGATCGTTTCCGAGCTGAGGAGTGCGTGTCGCGGCCAACGAGAGCAAATTCGCGCGCAGCGCACTTTCGTTCGGAGCGCGATCAGCCCAAAAGGCCCGCCGCGCCTTCCCATTCGCACCGAGGCCTTCACGATGCGCGACCGCGCCTTGAACAATGAAAGCTTCGACGCGCTGCGGAGGCGCCCGGACCATGCGAAAACCCACCGGACCACGCGGGTCATCAGAACACAGCCTTAGGAGAGGAACAATTGGACGATGGTATCGTCGATACTTTGGTATCGGCTACCCCGCTAGTCAGCTCTTGCCACAAAGGTTGCAGCGTCATCCTCCCAAGGCAAATGAAGAGATATCTGATACAATTTGCGGAACATTGGGGCGTCATCAGCCAATTGTCGGCATTTAAATATGGGTTAAGCCGACGCACGTTGGCGAAAAATGGGGTTGGCCCATGTCGGATGCTACGCCGACCGTGTTCGTTGTCGACGACGACGTCTCAGTGCGCGAGTCTCTCGAGTCGCTAATCCGCTGTGAAGGATGGCGGCCGGAGACATTCGCGTCCGCCCAAGAATTCCTCGACTATCCGCGCGTTCTTGTTCCCAACTGCCTCGTCCTTGATGTTTCTCTTCCGGGTCTTGACGGGCTAGGACTGCAACGGCTCGTCGCCGGCGACCGGAAGGATATGCCGATCATCTTTATCACGGGCCACGGCGATGTGCCCATGACGGTCCGAGCCATGAAGGCGGGGGCTGTAGAATTCTTGACCAAGCCATTCAACGATGACGTGCTGTTGGCCGCCATCCGGGCAGCGCTTGAACACAGCCGGGTAGCTCTTAGCCTGGAGGCGGAGATGCGGGTGCTTCGGGACCGTTACGCGTCGCTTTCGCAACGCGAACGACAGGTGATGGCGTTGGTGGTTTCCGGCCTGTTGAATAAACAAATCGGTGGGGAGCTTGGGATCAGCGAGATCACGGTGAAAGCGCACCGGGGCAAGGTCATGCAAAAGATGAAGGCCGATTCTCTTGCCGACTTGGTGAAAATAGCCGCGAGGCTGCGGCCCGCACCCGCAGCGATGACGGCGGCGTAACGGCATATTGACCGTTATCGATCGCTATCGGAGAACGACAGCATGAAGAAGACCGCAGCGCCGATTTCCCTTGCCGGCTCCCACCTCGGCGACATACGCCACGTCTGCGCGTTTTTCAACAACGACGAGGAAGAGTATCGGGTGTTGCTTCCGTTTATTAAGGAAGGGTTCGAGCGTGGCGACAAGGCGGTTCACGTCGTCAATCCGAATCAACGCCGTGACCATCTGCAGCGCCTGACCGCTGCCGGAATCGACCCCGCGGCGGCGGAGCAGAGCGGACAACTCCAGGTTCGAATCAACACCGAAGCTTACGTTCGCGACGGCCGTTTCGATCAGGATCGAATGCTGGCAGCGTTCGAGCAGATGGCTAGCGGCAACGCCACGGGAGGTTTCCCGCTCAGCCGCATTTGCTGCCGCATGGACTGGGTGGTGGGAGATCAATCGTACGTAGACGACGTCGTTGAGTTCGAATCGCGGGTAAATGAAGTATGGCGTCGTCACGACGATGCGGTTATCTGCACCTATCACCTTGGCCAATTTGGCGGTGACACGGTGGTCGACCTCATGCGGACGCATCCGATGATCATCATCGGTGGCCTGCTGCACCGGAATCCCTTCTACGTGCCGCCCGAGGAATTCCTGCGCGAGGTCCGCCAACGTCGGGCCATGCGGCCTGCCTCGTCCTCCACGGCTGCCTGATATGGAAGTCGAACCCGAGCTTGCTTCCGGCGAAATCAAGCACCTGCAACGGTGCCTTAACGATCTTATCGGCCTGCTTGCTCTTCCCGCCATGTGGAGTGGCCGCGATCCATCCCAGGTCCTCGATACTTTGCTCGATGCGCTCCTGCGCATGCTGCGCCTGGATCTGGTCTCTGTGCGACTAAAGGATCCGGTCGGCGGGGAGCCCGTTGAGATCGTCCGGATCGCCGAGGTGCGAGGACCGATGCCTCCGGCGCATGAGATCTGCGAAGCGCTCAACCAGTGTTTGGTGGAGGACGCACGAAAATGGCCTCCACAGCTCCGCAACCTTATGGGTGAGGGGGAAGTGTCGATTGTGCCTCTGCCCCTGGGGTTCCAAGGCGAACTTGGCGTAATCGTGGCAGCGGCGGAGCGGAGGGATTTCCCGCGGCAGACGGAGACGCTTCTTCTGAGCGTTGCGGCGAATCAGGCTTCGATCGGGCTGCAAGAGGCACGCCTCCTGAGCCATCAGAAGCGGCTCGCCAGCGAACTTGATCGACGGGTCATGCAACGGACCGCCGAACTTGCCACCGCCAACGAAGAGCTCAAAAAGGAACTTGCCGAACGCAGACTGGTGGAAGAGAGGCTCGGGCAAGAGGAGTGGGAACTGAAGCGCAGTGAGGTCCACAAGGCGGCGATCGTGGACTCGGCGCTCGACTGCATTGTTACGATCGATCACGAGGGCTGTATCACTGAGTTCAATCCGGCGGCGGAGCGCACCTTTGGCCACCGTCGGGACGAAGTCCTGGGAAAGCATCTGGCGGACGTCATCATTCCACCGTCTCTGCGGGAGAAGCATAGGCACGGCTTTGCCCGCTACCTGGCCACGGGCGAGGCGCGAGTGCTGGGGAGACGCGTCGAGATGACGGCGGTACGCGCTGACGGAAGCGAATTTCCCGTCGAACTCGCAGTCACACGCATTCCGTTGGAAGGGCCGCCCTCCTTCACCGGCTATCTGCGCGACATTACGGAACGCAAACGGGCGGAGCAGGAACTGCGGCGCAGCCAGGCGTTTCTCGCGGAAGCCCAGCATCTTAGTCGAATCGGCAGTTTTTCCTGGCGGGTGACGACGGACGAAATCACTTGGTCCGAACAGCTTTATCGCATCTTCCAGATTGACCGAGATACCCAGGTAACCTTTGAACTGATCGGCACTCGAATCCACCCTGAAGATTTATCGGTGTTCCAGGAACATATCGAGCGATCTCGACGGGAGCGCAACGATGTGCGACTCGAGTTCCGCCTGCAGATGCCGGACGGCGCGGTCAAGTATGTACACGTCGCCGCTCACATCCGGGGCGATCACGAGTACATCGGCGCAGTTCAGGACGTGACCGAGCGCCGATCCTCCGAACACGCACTCAGCAAGGCCCGATCAGATCTCGCACACGTGGCCAGGGTCACAAGCCTCGGAGTTTTGACGGCGTCGATCGCGCACGAGGTCAACCAGCCGCTTTCGGGCATTGTCACCAACGCGAGCACGTGCCTGCGGATGCTGGCCGCCGATCCCCCCAACGTGGATGGCGCTCGCGAGACCGCTCGGCGCACCATTCGCGATGGCAACCGTGCCTCTGAGGTGATCACTCGGTTGCGCTCACTCTATGGCAAGAAGGAACCCGCGATCGAATCGGTGGACCTGAATGATGCTATCCGAGAGGTGCTCGCACTGTCCTTAAGCGAACTTCAGAGAAACCGCGTGATCGTACAGCAGGAGCTCGCCGACGGCCTACCTCTTATCGCGGGTGATCGGGTGCAGTTGCAGCAGGTCATCTTGAACCTGCTCCGAAATGCTTCCGACGCGATGAGTGCGGTTGACGATCATTCGCGGCAGTTGTTGGTCAGAACCGAAGAAGACGAAGACGGTCATGTGCGTCTGACGGTGAAAGACGCGGGAGTCGGATTTGCCCCTCAGGCCGCCGACAGGCTCTTCGAATCGTTCTACACCACCAAGAATAACGGTATGGGAATCGGACTCTCCGTCAGTCGCTCCATTATCGAGAGTCATCATGGTCGTCTGTGGGCAACACTGAATCATGGTCCGGGGGCAACGTTCGCATTCTCTATTCCTCGCGCATCCGAGGGTGCGACCAGCGTCGACCGTAATCGCGACCTTCGAACGCCTGGCGTGACGGATGCAGCGTGAAGAATCTGTCTCCTGAACGAGCCGAGACCGGACTTACTAAGGGCTTTCGGCTTTGCCGCGTGGCGTTACCCATCCGCGGACGTTTCCTCGCCACTGATTGGCAAACCAATACTAAGGTGCAATAGACAGCGCCTCCTGGAGTGGCGCACCCTTGTGTTGTGGAGTGCAGTCAGCGAAGGATCCTTCCGAGAACGAGTTCCGCTTCGTTGTCAATGCGCCGCCCGAGTTGGTATGGACGTCACTCCCTAACGAGTACACCCACTTTCCCAACCAACGCCGGTGCGAACACACCAGTCCTAGCGTCGCCCAAGCCTGTCACTGTGGGCGCGATGAAGAATCTATGACAGTCACGCAGTCGCTTGTGTCAGTGGTCGATGACGACGAATCCGTACGCGAGTCGCTGCCGGACTTGCTAAAGGAGTTCGGCTTCGCAGCTCGCGCGTTCTCGTCGCCGGAAGAGTTCCTCGCGTCTGGTTACGTCCCCCAAACCAAATGCCTGATCCTCGACATCGCCATGCCAAGAATGAGCGGACCCGACCTTCAGAGGGAATTGAAGGCCCGTGGGCAGGAGATTCCGATCATATTTATCACCGCTAGCACCGATAAAACTGTTCGCCCGGGACTACTCGAACAGGGCGCGGTGGAGTGCCTGTTCAAGCCCTTCAGCGACACAGCTCTGCTTGAGGCACTCAATGCCGCACTCCAAGCGAACTGAGCGCTCGGCACTCTGATGTGCGCTGGCGGCATTGTCTTGGTGCCGGGAAGATCTTGCTGGTGGTTTGAACTCTTTGCTGGACATGCTAAGTCTGAGGGAAAAATCGAAATGAAGAAAGATCACCGCGGAATCAATCCCGCTTCGAAACCAAGCGGCGACGGGTGTGTGGAATGCCTGGCGTCACAGAAAGGTTGGTGGTTTCATCTCCGGCGGTGTACGGAGTCTGCGCACATCGGATGCTGCGACAGTTCTCCGAACCAGCGTGCATCCAAGCATGCGGCGGCAACAGGGCATTGCAGAGTTGACTAAACCAGCGCCGTCCAATTCTCAGGTGTCGGACGATTGAACTTGTAAAAGACATGCTGTTTCCCAAAGGGCTTTATTCGGCTTTCACGCCGCTATCTTTCCAATCGACCACGGTTGTTTCCAAGGGGAAGAATTAGTCAGGTCAACGAGAGTAGTTCCTGCACCGCCCGACTGCCCTGGTCGATGGCCTGGTCAGTGTAAGCCGCCGCAGCGGCGTCGGAATTGGCAATGGTAATCCTTCCGTGGCGCTGACGCGCGATGTCGCAGGGGCGTTCACCTTGGGGCCAATCTGGGTCCCACAGCGGGTTGTATTCGTAGGCATAGCCGTGGGGCCAGCGGTTGACCGTCATGGCCTCGATGTCGCGGGCCGGGTCGAAGCCGCCTTCTCCAAGCACTCGGGCCAGTTGGTCGCGGATGTTCCGCTCAAATGTTTCGAATGAAGTCGCGAGTAATTCGTAGTGTCCGGCGCGCTGCTGATCGCGGGCGGACAAGCCCGGCTGGCAGGGAGTGCGAAGCATGCGTACCAGGATCGGCTCTTCCGGCGAATGCGGACATTTGTACTCGCCGATGCTTACCGGCAGATCGAGATTTACTGCAGAGTGGAACATGCCGGGGCAGTGCGCAGTATGGATGCCCAGCTTGTGAAAAGACCTCCAGTTCTTGATGGCCACGACCGTATAGACCAGCGGCACCTTCACTCCGTAATGCAGCGCTTCTTTCTGTTTCGCAGGCAGTTCCTCACACAGGTAAGGGATCACCATGTTCCAGCAGGCCAGAACCGCGCCTTTGCCGCGTACGGTGTAAGCCTTTTTCTCACGACCGTAGGTGACCTCCACTTCCTTTGCAGAAGCAGGGTCGCCCACATGCCGCACTCCTACAACCGCGCTGCTGAGGCGAATGCGGACGGGCGAGCTGTTGCTGTCGAGAGGGGCGTAGTCCACCTTGGCGGTGACGATGTCCTCGGCAGTGCTGCCGGGAATCGTCCCCGGAACCAGCGACCGGACCAGCAAACGCGCGACCGAGGCGTTCCCGTCGGGGAAGTGGAAAAAATAGGGTTCTTTCGGAGTGACTTCTCCAAGAGCAGTGAACGTGAGGCCCTTCGAGGGGACACGATCGAGGGACAGGCCCTGGAATCCGGGGAACTCGATGGCCCAGCAATCGAGCGCGGGCACGGCATCGATTCCGATTCCGTAGAGGCCGTGGGTGCGCGTCTGATAAAAGGGGAGCACGTCGGGATGGGCTTTGACTACATTCAGGAGAAAATCCTTGTAGCTCATGCGCGCCAGGCGTGATTTCTTTTCCGCCTGGGGCACGCCCGGTAAGTAGTCAACTTTTTCTTCCTCAATGCGGGCGATGTCGCGCCGGGCTTCGGGGGAAAAGGGTGTTTTGGCAAGGAACCCAGACCAGGCCTGGCTTTCGGCGGGAGCCTGCGAATCATGGGAACCACGGGGAACGCCGGAGATGAGCCGGTCGGCGCCGAAGGTTTCTTTATCGAAGAAAAAACCGGTCCCCAGGCCGTGGTAAACCTCACGGTCCATGCACTTTTTCTGCAGGGCGGGCGGATCGATGCCGAGCTCGGAGAGCAGGCCCCCAGCTTCCTTGCTGAAGGGGAAAGGAGATTCGATGGCGAAGGTTCCGCCGTTGGCCAGCAGCAGACGGCCTCCGGGACGAAACTCGTTGCGCTTCGCGTGGCCTCCGAAGTCGTCGTGATTATCGAGAATAAGGACGCGGGCCGAAGTTCCAGCCCGCTTGCGGTAGAAGTAAGCGGCGGCGAGTTCGCTCATGCCTGCGCCTACGACGATGAGGTCGTAGGTTTCGTGGGTGTTGATGGGGGTGCCGGCAGTGTCCCAGAAAGTACCGTCACGCAGGGCGTGCGCAGCCTCAAAGGCTCCGGGATGGCTGCCGCGCATGCCGGTGAGAGCAGCGGGATTGTAGCCGGGCACGTCTTGGGTAAAGTGCTCGCGCT
>Ga0116113_1000052_pt1 | contig 30604 bp, 30 predicted proteins | sample June2015DPH_10_2_FD_89788 | JGI IMG/M metagenome (GOLD analysis project Ga0116113, IMG submission 89788) | Peatland microbial communities from SPRUCE experiment site at the Marcell Experimental Forest, Minnesota, USA - June2015DPH_10_10 | ecosystem: Environmental > Terrestrial > Soil > Wetlands... | reverse complement strand
GTCGAGCTGCGCTCGACGACCGGGTCAGAGACCCGGTCCTAAACACACGCTTACGCCGCTTTGCCGGGGCCTTTGGCATCGAGGGTCTTCTCGTTGCCGGTGCCTACGTTGACCTTGATCTGCTTGGGCTTGGCTTCGGCCTTTTTGGGCAGGGCGATGTTCAGTACGCCCTTGTCGTAGGTGGCCGAAACTTTCTCGGTGTCTACGGTGGTCGGCAGAGTGAAGGTGCGGGTAAAGCTGCCGTACTGGCGCTCGACGCGGCGATAATTTTCTTCTTTTTCTTCCTTCTCGATCTTGCGCTCGCCGTGCACGGTGAGGGTGTTGTTCTCGATGCGGACATCGATATCCTTCTCGTCGATTCCCGGCACTTCGATTTTCAAGGTTACGTGATGCTCGTCCTCGTAAACATCGACTGCGGGGGCGAAGCTCGAGGTGGTCAGGGATTCATCGCGGCCCTCGGGGCTGTAGGTCTCGCGGAATACGCGATTGATGCGGTCCTGCAAGTTGGCGAAGTCGCGGAACGGTTCAAAACGGGTAAGAACGGTCATGGTCAAATTCCTCCTTCAGAAATTGTGTTTTCGGGTTGATAGCCTCCCGGAAGCGTTCAGATTATTGCTTCCGGTACCACATCAGATGCTTGGTTATCTGAAACGAATCATAAAATATGAGTGCTTTATTGTCAAGTAATTAATGTCTTTTATTTTCATCAGCTTACATTCGCTATCACGCACTTTAGGTAGGCGGTTTCGGGAACATTTGGCAGGATGGGATGATCTTTGGCCTGTCCGCGAAGCTCCAAGAGGCGCAGAACTCGGTGAGCATCGCGAGCGGAATCGGCAAGCATTTCCATGAAGTCAGCCTGGCTTACGTGATAGGAGCAGGAGCAAGTCACCAGGATCCCGCCGGGTCGAAGCATCTTGAGAGCGCGCAGGTTGAGTTCTTTGTAGCCGCGCAGGGCGGCCTCGAGATCGCGCTTGTTTTTGGCGAAGGCCGGGGGGTCGAGAACGATGGTGTCGTAGCGCTGGCCGGCGACGGCGTAATCTTTGAGCAGATCGAAGGCGTTGGCCTCGATCCATTCGATTTCTTTTTCTTGGAGCAGCGCGTGGTTGAGCGCCGCGTTCTGATCGGCGACTTCGAGCGCGGGCCGGGAACTGTCGACGGCGGTGACTTGCTCGCAGGGCTGCGCCAGGTGAAGGGCAAAGCCTCCCTGATAGCAGAAAACATCGAGCGCGGCGCCGTGGGCGTATTGCGCGCTGGCGGCGTAGTTCTCGCGCTGGTCGAGGAAGGCTCCGGTCTTTTGGCCTTCGCGGGCGTCGAAGTGGAACTGGATGCCGTTCACGGTGAAGATGGTGGAGGTCTTTTCTCCCTGAACTAATCCCGATGCGCGCTCGGGCAACTCCTCGAGTTGGCGGACGCGCGCGTCGACGCGCTCGACGATCGACTCGGGCTGCAATTTCCCGGTCAGCTCACGAAGCACAGTTTCGCGCACATTCTCATGATCCATGGCTTGAGTTAAGACTTGCAGCGAGAGGATGTCGTTGTAGCGGTCCACAATCAAGCCGGGCAAAAAATCGGCTTCGCTGAAGATGAGGCGATAGGCATTTGTGTTGTGGACGAGCGGCACGCGATAGGCGATGGCGCCGGCGACGCGCTCCCGCAGCAGGGCGGGAAGGTCGTCGACCGGCTCGCGAGAAATAAGGCGTAGGGCAATTTGCGAGGAACTGGAATAGAGCGCGCTGCCGAGAATTTGGCTGCGATGATCTGCCACGCTGACCAATGAGCCTGCGGGAATGCCTTCGGCCGAGACCACATCCGAGCGATACACCCAGACGTGACCGTCTTTCAGGCGGGATACGCCGCGAGGAGAGATATGTACCGTCCAACCAGAACCGGGAGCCGTCAGACTGCGGACCATAGGGCAATGGTAACGGAGAATGCGCCGGCGGGGGCTAAGACCGGGCCGGGCGGAGCAGGAAGATCATCTCTTCGGCCGTGTTGTCGAGAGGAGATTTGGCAAAGGAACCGTATTCGGCTGCGGGTTCCAGCCCAGCCAGCAGGAACAAAGCTCGCAGGTGAGGATAGGTATAGTAGGACATCTTCAGCGTGTCGGTTTCTTCCAGAATCGCCTCGCCATTGCGATAACTTCGGAAGATAAACGTGACGGTGTAGTTCTGATCGACCTTGTCGTCCGCCTCCTTGCGGACAAAACGACGATAGAGAATCCCCGCGTCCGTATGAGAGACCCACTCGGCTTCCAATCGCTCTTCTCCGGTACCCAGAGGCACCCTATCGAATCTCGGAAAAAACACGTCGAAAGCCAGTGTGCCACCGTCGGCGAGATGAGCTGCAGCCGACTTCAGCGCCGCCAATTGGTCCTCCACCGTATACATTTGCTGCATCGGCCGAAAAGGAATGGTGACCAGCGGAAATTTTCGGCCGAGCCGGAAATCGCGCATGTCACCGGAGTGGAGTGTGACTTTGCTCGAAACTTCGGGATTTTCCCGGGCCAGACTTTCCTTCAAGATGCCGATCATCGGCCCGGAATTGTCGACGCCATGAATTTCGATTCCCGCGCGTGCGACGGGCAGCAAAACGCGACCCGTGCCGCAGCCGATCTCCAGCACCGGACCGCCGAATTCCCTGGCCAGATTGAGGTAGAAGGGTGCGTCGACGAGATCTCTCATGGCAGCATACGCGCCGTCGTAATACTTGGCTGCAACGCGATAGGAATCGACTATGGCCGGCATGGGCCCTCCCGGAAGCTTGGCGGCATTCTAAAACACAAGGTCGAATGTCTCGAATGCAACCGGGACTGATCACTTGCTAGCTGGCGGCTTGCTCGGTGGGAACGGCGGCGGGGGTCTGCGTTTTTGCGGTGGCGCGGGAGCTCATCTCGTAGCGGGCAGCTTCGAGATCGGTGTGCAGGGAATCGAGCGCGGTCATGGGCATCTCGGTGCCCCAGTTTTCCATCTCGGCCTCGGACCAGTGTCCATTCAGGCGGATGGCGCCGGTGATGTCTCCGGGGAAGGCGTGGCGAAAATCGCCTTCGCGGATGAGGATATCGCCGAGCAGGCGGCCGGTGCTCAAGTCGAAGACCCGGCGAGTGGCCTGGCCGCCGGCATTGTTCATGCACAAGAGCACTTCGCCGACGCCATCGAAATCGGCGCGGTAATACCAGGCTTGGGGAGCGTCGATCTTGGGATGATGCCGCCGCGAACGCTTGTGCTCGGGCTCGAGGGCGACCATTTCGTTGGCGGGGTTGAAATAAAGAATGCGCTGGCAGGAATCGCAGACCACGGTTTGCTGGCCGGTGCGCACGTCGTTGTAGATTTGCGGGCGCAGCATGACCTGGCAGGCCATGCATTTATGATCGCGAACTTCGGAGATGCCGCTGCCGCGAAACTTTGAGACGCGCTCGTAGTGGCTTAGGAGATCTTCGTTGACTCCGGCGCGCATCTGGTCGCGTTTGCCGCGCCACTCAGTCAGTTGCTTTTCGTCCTCGGCGGTGCGCTCGCGGGCTGCGGCTTTTTCTTTTTCTATCTCGGCCGCTTCGGCTTTCATCTCGGCCTGCGCGGCCTTCACTTCCCTTTCGCGGGCCTCGGCGTTCACCATCAACTCCAGAATCTTGTCTTCGGTGGCGGCGATCTCTTTTTCCGCGAACTGAATCTCGTGCAGAAAGGCTTTATATTGCTCGTTGGTTTTTACGTCGAGCGACTGATCGCGGTATTTGGAGATTTTACCGCGCAGGTCGGCGATGGTGATGTCGTACTTGCGGCGGGCGCCTTCGTCGGCTTTCACCGCAGCCTGGGCGTTTTCCAGTTGGAGTTTGGTGCGCGCCAGCTTCTTTTCGATCACAGTCACGCGCCTGGGAAGTTCGGCCACTTCATCCTGCAGGCGGCGGATTTCCTTGTCCGCTTCTTGCAGGCGCAACAGGTTTTCTATTTCTGGAAGCATCCCGGGAGAACTCAGCCATGATTCTACCATGCGCGGAAGCGCGGCTTGGCCGAAGACGTATGGGTTTCGGCGGCGCGCAGGCCTTGCTGGGACTGGTTTGGGACGAGCATCGATTTCTGGACGGCGGGGGCAGAACCCCGCGGCCAGAGGCGCGCGAACAGCCGCCGCAGGTGTAAACTCATCGCTTCGCCCGTCGGGTGGGTTCCTCACTTCTGGGTTTCGAGGTCATGGTGAAAAGAAAGACCTTCGCCGTTGCGATTGCGGTTCTTGCCACCTGGCTTCTCAACCGGGGGCTCCGCTCTTGGGCGCAATCCGCCGCTCCACCGAAGCCGCTCACCATCGAAGCGATTTTCGCGCCCGGAGGGCTTACGGGCCGCGGCCCGGAGAACATGGAGTGGAGTCCCGATGGCAGCCAGCTTTCCTTTCTGCAGCACGACGATGACGGAGGCCATGGCGAACTGTGGAGCGTGAACGCAGCCACCGGCGAAAAGAAACTTTTCGTGGGGACCATGAAGCTGGCCCCGCTGGCGCTCGATTACGACCGCATTAAAGATGAGCGCGAACGGGAGCGGCTTACCCGCTATAACGTTGCCCCCTACATCTGGGCTCCGGATTCGAAGCATCTGCTGTTCAATTCGCAAAGCCAGCTCTGGCTGTTCGATCTGGCTACGGCCACGGCGGTGCAGTTTACTTCGTCGCCCGACCCCAGCGGCGACTCCGAGTTTTCGCCCGACGGCAGCCACATTTCCTACGTGCGCAGGCACAATCTTTACGTGCAGCCGGCCGGCGGAGCGTCGGAAAAGCAGCTCACCCGGGATGCCGGCGACAATTTGTTTAACGGAGATATCGATTGGGTCTACGCCGAAGAGTTGTCGGTGCGGAGCAATTATTTCTGGTCGCCCAACAGCAAAGAAATCGTATTCCTGCACATGGACGAAAGCAAAGTGCCGGCTTATCCCATCGCCAATTTGATTCCGACGCACCCAACCGTCGATTACGAGAAATATCCCAAAGTCGGCGACCCCAATCCTGAAGTTAAGTTGGGAGTGGCCGATGTGGAAAAGGGCAAGGTCCGCTGGATTTCGCTGACCAAAGAAAAAGAAGAAGAGATTTACATTCCCCGCTTTGGCTGGGTGCGCGATGGCGTGCTATGGGCCGAGGTTCTCAATCGCGCGCAGGACAAAATGGATTTGTATTTTGTCGATGCGAAATCCGGGAAGTCTAGGAAAGTGCTCACCGAGACTGCCCCGGGCGCGTGGGTCGATGTGAATGACGACTTCCGCGTGTTGAAATCCGGCGATCGATTTCTGTGGTCGAGCTGGCGTGACGGCCACACCCATCTTTATCTTTACAGCTTCGACAAGCAGAATCCGCTGGCGGCCGAAGCCAAACTTGAGCTTCAACTGACTCATGGTGATTTTGAAGTGTTGGGAGTGGCGGGTGTCGACGAAAATGCGGGCACGGTATTTTTTTCCTGCGACAAAGACGATCCCCGACAGCGGCAGATCTTTTCGGTCAAGCTGGACGGAACCGATCTTCAAGCGCTCACGCACGAAGAGGGAATTCATTCCGGGCAGTTTTCCGAAGGTGGCAAGCACTTCGAACAAACCTTCGAAGGGCCGCATGCGCAGCGTCAAATTTCATTGTGCACCGTGGGCGGAAGTTGCGTTCCGGTGTGGCAGGGGCGCAATGAATTCGAGGAATATGGGTTGCGCGCGCCACAGTTTCTCGAGTTCAAGGCCGAGGATGGCACTACGCTCTACGGACGTCTCTTGTTGCCGGCGAACGCTTCGCCGGACAAAAAGATTCCCTTGATTGTAAATATCTACGGGGGCCCCGCGGCGCAGATGGTTTTGAAAGAGCCGATGAATCCCTTCGACGAGATCCTGGCGCGCGACGGCTTCGCCGTTTTCGCGGTGGATAACCGCGGCACTCCCGGGCGCGACCGCAAATTTCAGACCGCCATTCGTCACGAGTTCGGTGCCATCGAGTTGAAAGATCAGATCACGGCGCTCGATCAGCTTCTCGCGCAATATCCGCAACTGGATCCGGACCGCATGGCAATCTGGGGATGGTCCAACGGCGGCTCGATGACGCTCTACTGCATGACGCACTCGGAGCGCTTTCGTGCCGGAGTGGCCGTGGCGCCGGTCACCAATCAAATGAACTATGACAGCATTTACACCGAGCGCTACATGGGCCTGCTCAAGGAGAACGCCAAGGGCTACGCGGAATCGGACGTGACCCGGGGCGCAGCGAATCTGCATGGAGCTTTGTTGCTGGCGCACGGCACCGGCGACGACAACGTACACTTTCAGAACAGCATGCAGATGATTGAGGCGCTAGTCAAGGCGGGCAAGCAATTCCGGCTGATGATTTATCCCAACAAGACTCATAGCATTTCGGGCAGCGAAGATCGCAATCATTTGTTCCACATGATCGAAGATCATTTTCAGCGTGAGCTGAAGTAGGGAAACGGCACGGCAGGGCAAGAACGCTCGCGGAAAGTTGCTACCTTTTCTTGTCGGCCTTCCGCGACGAACTTACTCTGTTTGCGGTGGTCTTTCTGGAATCTTCTTTCGCAGAACCGTCCTTGGATGCCGTTTCTTTCGCTGAGCTTTCCTTCGAAGCGTCTCCCTTTGAATCTTCTGACTTCGACTTGTCTTCTTTCTTCGAGTCGTCTTTTTTGGAGTCCGGGCTGCCGTCGGGTGACGCCGGGGCATGCGACTTGTTGGCGTAATCGGTGACGTACCAGCCCGATCCTTTGAATTGCACGGCCGGCGCGGAGATCATCTGCTCGACTTTGCCGCCGCACTCCGGGCACTTGCGCACCATCTTGTCGGAAAATTTCTGGATTCTCTCAAAGCGGTGGCCGCATTTTTCACACTGATATTCGTAAAGAGGCATGGATTCCGAGACGGTTGTGAGGAATTTATCCTCTGCTTGATTCTAGGGGCGGGGGTTCGGTGGCGTCAATGCAGCGCTTACAGTTTGGAATCGTGCAACAGTCGTTTCGGAGCTGCGTTCCGCCAAGCCGCGGAAAGAGCTTTCTTCAATGTTTCTTTATCCACGCTCTTGAGATCCATCGTTGTAGATCCCTTCCGTCCCCATGCTCCATTCGCCGGCACAAACGTTTCTGGATGGTCTTTTGTGAAGTAGTGCTGCTGCTCCGGCGTCAGCTTCACCATGCCCCAGCCTTTCTCTGGATAGCCGAGCGTGGCGAAGATCTTTCCGGCCACGCGGAAATCGGGATGATCCATGTGAGCGTGTTCGGCGGTCTCCGGGAAGGCGAGGGCGACACGGCGAAAATCGTTGGCGGTCAAGGGCGGGTCTCCCTGGAAAATGCGTACGATAGCATAATTGTTTTCCAACGATCAAAGTTAGGGCGCGGCCGCGGTGTTAGACTCCGGCCATGAAGGATGCTCCTCGGGAATCCGAAGCAACCGCGACTCCCGAATTGAAGGCGGCTCCCGAGCGCACGGGCGCTTCGCCCCGGCCGGCGCTGTATCTGGTGGCTACGCCCATCGGCAACCTGGAAGACATCACGCTGCGCGCTGTGCGCACTCTGAAAGAAGTGGATGTCATCGCCTGTGAAGACACGCGGCAGACGCAAAAACTGCTCAACCACTACGGCATCCAAACCCACACCACCAGCTACCACGAGCACAACGAACTGACGCGCGCCGCAGAATTGGTAAAAGACTTACAGGAGGGCGCGAGCGTGGCGCTGGTAACGGATGCCGGCATGCCGGGGATTTCCGATCCCGGCTTCCGCCTGATTTCGCTGGCCATTCGACATCATGTACCGGTGGTGCCGGTGCCGGGAGCGTCCGCGTTTCTGGCGGCGCTGGTGGCCAGCGGCCTACCGACCGATTCCTTTCGCTTCAGCGGGTTCCTTCCGGCTAAGCGCGGCGGCCGGCGGGCTGCGCTCGAAGCGATTAAGACTTCGCCACGCACGCAGGTTTTCTACGAAGCCCCGCATCGGATCGTCGAAACGCTTTCCGATGTGGTCGAGGTTCTCGGAAAAGACCGCCAGGTCGTGATCGCGCGGGAAGTGACTAAGCTGCACGAAGAGTTTCTGCGCGGGCGCGCGGGCGAGGTGCTGGAGACTCTGAAGGCGCGCGACGGAGTGAAGGGCGAAATCACGCTGCTGATCGGGAAGGCCGAAGAAGGGGCGGCCCCTCTGGAAACGGGCGCTCTCGCCCGTCTCGCCGTTCGCCAGAGAGTGGAGCAGATCATGGCGGAAGAGAAAGTCGACGAAAAATCAGCGCTGAAGAAACTGGCGAAGGAGCGGGGAATTTCGAAGAGCGAGGCCTATCGGGAGTTGCAGAGGGGCAAATGATGCCTGGAGAGATGCTGGAAGCAACATTGATTTATCTTGATCGACATTGATCGATCGTCAGGGATTCTCGAATTATGAAAAGCGTAGTGCCTCGCATTCCTGCCACCAAGGCACGCGCATGAATCTTGGGCAGGTGGTCCGGCGGGTTCATGTGAATCGTGAATACTTGATTCTGGAGAAAGATGGCATTGCGGTCGTCGCCATCATGCAGGTGGACGATTTGGAGCATTACCTGGACCAGCAGGATGAAGGGCTGCAGGAGCAAATCAAGACGGGCTATCAGGACTATCTTGCCGGTAGCACCCGCGAGGTCGGCGAATTCCTGACGGAGCTACATGGGCCCGCCAAAAAAGCTAAAAAGCAAGCAGTGCGACAGCTGGATTCGGCGCGCCATGATTCGCGCAGCCGGGCAGGATAACGGAGTTTCCCAGCCCTGCCGCCGATCGAGATCCTTTCAGAGTCTTAACCACGCCCGCTACCCACGAGACTTCCGCCCAATCCCGCGTGGGCACCCTGCGGTCGTGGACGCTATGCAGGAATTGCTCGCTACTGTTCGCGATGCTCCCTATAACCGGAGCGGGCAGCACCAGATCAAGAAGCTCACGGGATGCAAAAGGGGGAAGGACAATGGAGAATTCGCCGGAAGAAATACCGGCTGCGGCATGACATTCTTGGGAGCGACGTAGTGTTGTGCTCGCTCCGGCACCGGAAGGAAGCTTTCGAACGCTCACCTTCCGAGAGCGGTTTCGGTGAGCCTAATATCTTTCAGATTCTCCCCTCAGAAGCGTAGACCCGATTCGCGCTTCGGCGCGAATGCGGATTGCCGAAGAGACCTCAGAGAACAGAACAGGTTCGCGCTTTCCGACTTCGGCCGCCACTTGTTCGGAAACCAGATCCTTGCAGCCCAGCCCGCGGCTGTCCCCACACAACAATCGCTGCATGGCTACTTTCCCGCCAACTCCCGCTTCACGATTTCGCTGACCAACTTTCCATCCACGCGCATGCCGGCGCCGGAGAATCTTGCCATGGCATTCTTCATCACGGTGCCCATGTCTTTCATGGTGGGCGAGCCCATTTCGGCGATCGTGGCTTTCACGCCCGCGACCACTTCGGCTTCGCCGGCGGCCCTGGGCAAGTAGCTTTCGATGAGCACGATTTCGGCGGCTTCTTTGTCGGCCATCTCCTGACGGCCGCCTTTGGTGAATTGCTCGACCGATTCTTTGCGCTGCTTGATCAGCGTGGTCAGCACGGACTGCGATTCTTTCTCGTCGAGCGGCGCCATCTTCTCGATCTGGCGATTCTGCAGCGCGCTCTTGACCATGCGCAGGGTCGAGAGGCGCTGCTCTTCGCGCGCCTTCATGGCGGCGGTGATGTCCTGTTGAATCTGCTCGAGCAAGCTCATGAGAGGATTATAAACGCAGCGGCGCGGAGGGCGACCCTCGGGCGCGCAGCGGTGATGCCGGTCACGGTGCGGAGAAACGCAAGATTTTACTCTTATCCATTATGGCGGAAACGTGCTCCACTCCGCCGCTTCCGGTAAACTTAAAGGCGAACCTCCTTCTTTAAGGACTCTCATGATGCTTCGCAAAAATCGTCTTTTTACTCCGGGGCCAACTCCGCTGCTGCCGGCGGCGCAAACGGCCATGGCTTCGTTCACGGCGCATCACCGCACGGCGGACTTCCGCGAGCTATTTCAACGCGTGCTTGCCGACATGAAGGAATTTATCGGCACGCGCAACGACGTGCTGGTGTTGGCTTCGTCGGGCACCGGCGTGATGGAAGCGTCAGTCTCGAACCTCACCTCGCCCGGAGATAAAGTTTTGGTGCTCACCGCCGGCAAGTTTGGCGAGCGCTGGAGCGGGCTCGCCAAGGCTTTTGGCTGCCATGTGGAAGTGCTGAGCGCGCCCTACGGCGAAACGTTTTCGTGGGAGGACATTCGCGCGAAGCTCACTCCCGGCGTGCGCGTGGTCTTCGTGCAGGCGACGGAGAGTTCGACCGGCGTGCGGCACGACGTGCGCGGCATTGCGAAGATCGTGCGCGCGCAGGGCGACGACACCTTGTTCGTCGTCGACGCCATCACCGGACTCGGCACCACGCATCTCGACGTGGATGGCTGGGGCGTGGACGTGATCATCGGCGGTTCGCAGAAGGCGCTGATGATTCCTCCCGGCCTGGCGTATTGCGCGGTGAGCGAGCGCGCCTGGAAGCGCATGGACAGCACGAAGTCCCCGCGCTTTTATTTCGATCTGCGCAAAGAGCGCAAGGCGGCGGCCAAAGGCGAGTCGGCGTATACGCCCCCGACTACGTTGTTTGCGGCGCTCGGAGCGGCGCTGGAGTTTATCCGCGGCATGGGCAACGGCGATCTGGCCAAGGGCCGCGAGGTGCTCGTGGATAATGCCGAACTCTGTGCCGAGATGACGCGGGCCGGGGCGCAGGCGCTGGGATTGAAGCTCTTCGCGGCGGCACCCGGAGCGGCGCTTACGGCCATCACTTCGCCCAATGGAATCGATTCCGGAAAGATCATCAAAGAGTTCCGCGAAACTTTCGACGCGGTGCTGGCCAATGGGCAGGGCGAGATGAAGGGTCAACTGTTCCGCATCGCGCACCTCGGTTACTACGATTATCTGGACACGATCGGAATTCTGGCGGCGCTCGAACACGTTCTCGTGCGCGTGACCGGCACGGCGGTGGAGTATGGTTCGGCGGTGCGCGCCGCCCAAATGGTCTACGCGCGCGCTGCATCCGCGCGACGCCAACTGGTGGAAGCTTGAGAAGCCGCGCGTGGCAGCCCTCGCGTCGGTTGCCTGCTTCTCATTGACGGTGAAGTTCATGGCATTTGAACTCTCTGCCAGTGTGCCGCCACCGCCACTGGCGCCCGTTCCGGCAATCGCGGGATTGGTCACCGATACCAGGATCGTCGCAGGGCTCGCGATTTCCTTGGCCGGGATCGTCGCCCTTACCCGGCTCGTACTGATGTAGGTGGTGGGCTGAGCCGTGCCGTTGAAATTTATCACCGCTGGGGTGGAAAAGTCGCTTCCGTTGACGGTCAGGACGAAGTCGGGTCCGCCGGAATTGGTGGGGTCGGGCGCGGGTTCGGAAATGGCCGGAATGGCTGCGGCTACGGCCGGAGTGCTCGCTTTCGAGCCGTAGCCGCAGGCTAGCGTGATGGCGATTAGAAAAGTCAGCGCTACGGTTGAGGCGGTTTTCATAAGAATCTCTCCGTGGGCAATGGCCCATGGCTGCAGTTTAGGAATGAACCGGATTTCGTGCGTCAGCGCACTTGTCAAATTCCGGTCCATGATTGGTCACGCCGATTTGTCACACGGGAGATCAGCCGATTTGAATCTGCGGTTTGAGGAAGGGATTTAATCGAGGGATTTAATCAAGGGATTTAATCAAGGGATTTAATCAAGGGATTTTAATCAAGGGATTTTAATCAAGAAAGATGAGTGGATCTGTGAAGATTTTAGTAGCGGAAAAAATCTCGGCCTCGGCGGTGGAGCAACTCAAGGAACCGGGCTGGGTCGTGCTTACCTCCGACCAGCTTGACGGCAAACTGGCGGCGGAACTGGAGTCCGCCGACGCCTTGATCGTGCGCTCGGCGGTGCAGGCCGATGCTGAGTTGCTTTCGCATGCGAAGAAGTTGCGCGTGGTCGGACGCGCCGGCGTGGGTGTGGATAACATCGATCTCGACGCGGCTACGCGCCAGGGCATCGCGGTGATGAACACGCCCGGGGCGAATGCCGTGGCTGTGGCCGAACAAACCGTGGGCATGATGCTGGCCATGGCTCGCCACCTGTGCCGCGCCAACGCCCTCATGCACGCCGGCAAATGGGAGAAGAAATCGCTGCAAGGCACGGAGCTGCGCGGCAAGACTCTGGGCATCGCCGGCCTGGGCCGCATTGGCATGGAAGTGGCGCGGCGGGCGCGCGCCTTCGGCATGGAGTTGATGGGGCACGATCCGTTCGTGTCGGTCGCGGTGGCCAAGGAACAGGGCATCCGCCTGGCGAGTCTCGAAGAACTTTACGCCGCTGCGGATTACATCACCCTGCACGTTGGCCTGACGACGCAGACTGCGGGCATGATCAACGAGGCGGCGATCAAGAAGATGAAAAAAGGCGTGCGCCTGGTGAACTGCGCGCGCGGCGAACTGGTGAACGAGGCCGATTTGGCGGAGGCGCTGCAACAAGGTCACGTGGCCGCGGCGGCGCTCGATGTCTTCAACGAAGAGCCGCTGAAAGATTCTCCGCTGCTGGCTTTGCAGAATGTGATCCTTACGCCGCATCTTGGCGGCTCTACTTTTGAGGCGCAGGAAGCTGTGGGCGTGCAGATCGCCTGCCAGGTGCGGGAATACCTGAAGCACGGCGTGATTCAGAATGCCGTGAATGTGCCTTCGGTTTCCGCCGAAGAATACTCCGAGATGCAACCCTACATCGTTCTCGCCGAGCGCATGGGAGGATTTCTGGCGCAGATTTCCGAAGGCTCGATCGAGGAGATTTCGCTGCGTTATAGCGGGCATATCGCGGAGTGGAAGACGGAACTCATTCGCAATGCGGCGATCAAGGGCATTCTCAATCTGGCTCTGGAGGAAAAAGCCAACCTGGTGAACGCGGCGTCGCTGGCGGATCTGCGCGGGCTGCGCATTCACGAATCGCACAAGGCGAAGGCCTCGACCGGCGGCGCGGGCAGCGTGCTCACGGTCTTTCTAAAAAGCTCGACGCAAGAACACATGGTGAAAGGCGCCGTGCTGCATGGGACTGCGCCGCGGTTGCTGCACATCGATGGCATCGATGTGGAAGCGCCCCTGGAGCGCAATCTGATTTACCTTCGCAATCGCGACGTGCCGGGCGTGATCGGGAAAGTGGGCACGATCCTGGGCGAGAGCGAAATCAATATTGCGGATTTTTCGTTGGGCCGCCGCAGTGCGGAAACATCTTCGGAGCCGCGCGAGGCGATTGCCGTGGTTCACGTGGATGGTAATGTGCCCGATACCGTGCTGAGGAAGTTGGAGCAGATTCCGGCGGTGCGGCAGGCCAAAGCGGTGCGGCTGTTTTGAGGGAAGTTCGTATCCGGGCATGGCTTGGGCGATGCTGAAAAGCGGAGAAAGGGTCGCGTTTACGAGTTACAGAACAATTGAGTAGCCTGTGAAAGCGTATCTCTCAGGCGCGGAAGCGCGACTCATTTTAAGCGACCTTAACGGCACGACTGAACGTCGTGCCCTTCCCACTCCCGCCAGAAATACGGCTTTCCCCGTCCCGCTCGCGCCTATGATTGGGAGTTATTCCGGCGCAGCTTGCGGCTTTCGGCCAGCAGCGCCATCGAGTGCATCAAGTTCTGCAGCGTGACGATGCCCACCAGGCGCTGATCTTCGACTACCGGGATAATGCTGAGGTTGCGCGCGGTGAGTTTGCGGAAGGCGGAGGCCAGCGATTCCTGGCGGGCCGAGACTTCATACAACTTGTTCATCACCGCTTGAACGTAACCGTTGCCTTCCACGCGCAGCGCCTCCAGGATGCGCTGGCGGGAAATTACGCCGACCATGTCGCTTCCGCGGACCACGGGAAAATCATCCTGCAGCGAATGCACTGCTTTATCGAGGGCATCCTCGAGCGTATCGGCCGGGGATAAGGTTGCGAAGTCGGTGAGCATCACCTCTTCGAGTCTGACATCGTCCATCACCGACTGGAAGATGGCGGCGCGTTCTTCGAGCTGCGCCGCGGAAAAAATAATCACGCCCACCATGGTGAGCCAGGTGTCGCTGAATAATCCTGCGACCATTAAGAGCATCGCCATGGCGTGGCTGATGGAAACGGAGCGGCGGGTAGCGGCGGAGGGTTCGAGGGTGCGCGCGAAATAAGCCCGGAGCACGCGGCCGCCGTCGAGCGGGTAGGCGGGCAGAAGATTCAGGCCGGCGAGATAAAGGTTTGCCCAAACCAGGCTGCGCGGCAGATTGGCGGGCTGCAGGAAAGGCCACTTCCAGAGGCTCGCTCCCGGCACCACGACCGAAATCACCGCCGCAGCCAGCGCGGCGAAAAGTAGATTCACCAGCGGCCCGGTCAGCGCAATGCGAACTTCGCGCTTCCACATTGCCGCCTTCGACTCGGGTTTCTCCAAATGCGATTCGTCAAAAACCGTAACCCCGCTGAGCGGGAGAAGAATCACGGCCTTCGGAATCATGCCGGCCCGACGCGCCATCACCATGTGACCGATTTCGTGCGCCGCCACGCAGGCCAGCACGATTCCCACCAGCGCCAGATCGCGCGGCCCGTTGGCCGAGCCATGCGAGTTGTATTCCGTCCAGAAAACAAAGAGAGGCAGAATCAGAAAGGTCAGGTGCAGGCGCACCTCGACTCCGAACAATCGCCCAACGTGAACGGACCAGCTTCTCATTTTTCTTATCTTTCTACAATTCTGCCGCTAGGGTTATTTTACATGCTCGGCTATATTGGCTTCGGCACTCGAAGGCGCAAGGGGAGCAGGCTTGCTGGCATGCGCGTGATTTCCGGGAAGTATCGCGGACGACCGCTGCGTTCTTTGCGCGGCGCGGATGTTCGCCCGACATCGGACCGCTTGCGCGAGACGCTGTTCAATGTGCTTACCGCGGGCAATCCGCTGGCGCTGGAGAATAGCGTCTGGCTGGATCTGTTTGCGGGCACGGGCGCGGTGGGCATTGAAGCGCTGAGCCGCGGAGCGCAGCGGGTTTACTTCGCGGAGAATTCCGCCGCGGCGGCGAAGTTGATCGAAGAGAATCTGCAGAGCCTGGGAATCGCCGAGGGATACAGAATTCTGCGCGACGATCTCACTGGCGTAATCTGGCGGCTGAAGCGGGAACATGTGGCGGCTGACGTGGTGTTTCTCGATCCGCCGTATCGCATGCGGAAGTTTTACGACGATACGCTTACCGCGCTGGCGGAATCTTCTTTGGTCTGGGCGATGTCGCTGGTGATTGCGGAGCATGAGAAGAAATTCGATCCGGGCGAAGGGTTCGGGGAGCTGCGGAGGGTCAGGAAACTGACGCAGGGAAATTCGGCGCTTAGTTTTTATCGCATCGGCGGGCAGCCCGATTTGAACAAGGAATCATAGCGGAGGTGGCCGGCTTACGATTCAACTCGCGAACTGGTTGGGCGACTGAATCGCGCAACTGCCGCGGTGGAGAGAAGTCGCTTCCGGTATCGCAGCGGCTGAAGCCGTCTTTATTCTGGCGCTTTGACGCAGCGCTGAAGCGCGGCTCCGCCCCTTAAGTGAGAAGTTCGGGGTCGCGGCGAACGATGGGGTGTTGCATCTCCTGCAGATCGTTTTTCACCCGGTTGAGGCCGTAGACGCAGCCCTCGAATTCGCGCGAGAGATGGGCGAAAAGCGGCGCGACCTTGGCGTATTCGAAGTGCTCGAATTTGGAGACGATGTAGTAGCTTTCTTTACCGGCCTTCATCCACTCCACAAAATTTTCCAGGCGATGGCGGCGCAGGCGGAAACGATTGATGCTTTCGGGGAACATTCCGGCGAAGAAGAGCGCGTAGTCGCCGATGTGTTTCCGCACCTGGCGTTCGCGATCGAAAGAGGGCGCGGGACCGTAGACGGGATCGGATTCGAGCAGCATCTCGCCCAAGTCAGTGATGGGCCGGTCGGCTGCATTGTGAATCTTGAATAGCTGATCGGTCTCACAGAACTCGGCCAGCAATTGCGAAACGTAGGCTACGACTTCGGGATCGCGGATGCCGATCTCTTCGGCATAGTGACGTCCCACTAATTCCTGGAACAACTGCCGCAAGGGATGTGATTCCGGAATCATGCTTCTTTGGGCCCCCTGAAAGCCGCTCTGCAGCGCGGCTTCCCAAGATGGTTAAGTAAATACTTATCCCCGTTTGAACCCGAAAGCAAGTGACTTTTGTTTCTGGCGCGCATCATTTTACCTGATGGTTAGAAGTGCGCAAGAGCTTGCAAGGTTGTGGCCGATTTTTGTTGGCAGGGGGCAGCTTTGGCTGCTAAATCAGGGTATTTGGCAGCGAATCGAATGAAAGGTGGAAGGAGAATCGTGAAAATGATGAGAGTAAACATCTCCAGTGGCGCACCCTGGGAACCTATCGTAGGGTACTCCCGTGCGGTCAAGGTAGGGCCGCACGTGTACGTTTCGGGCACTACTGCGACCGGGCCTGAGGGCAAGATTGTGGGAGTCGGAGACGCTTATGCGCAGGCGGTTCAGACTTTGAAAAATATCGAGAGCGCTTTGGGCAAAGCGGGTGCGCGCACGAAAGATGTGGTGCGCACGCGAGTGTACGTTACGAATATTGCCGAGTGGGAGAAGATCGGCAAGGCGCATGGAGAATTTTTTGGGGAGATTCGTCCTGCAACTTCGATGGTGCAGGTGAGCGCGTTGATCTCGCCGGAAATGTTGGTGGAGATTGAGGCCGACGCTTATCTGGGCGAATAGGATTGGAGTGTGTGCCCAGCGAAGCGGCCGCGATTTTCCACCGGCGGAAAATAAAGTTGGAGCGGCGTCGCAATTTTCTTGACATCGGCTTCGCCGTGAGCATAATGCATCCATCTGGAATTGCCCTTCGTACTTCGAGCGATGCCGGCGGTGCGGTTGCCGGAGGAGGTTTTTATGAGCCTGCTGGAACTTTGTGACCGGGAAATTGCGGCGGTGCCGCTGGATGCCAGCGTGGCCGACGCCATCAACAAAATGCTCGATCACCATGTGGGAGCGGTGGCGGTGGTCGACTCCGAGTTCCGTGTGGCGGGAATTTTTACGGAGCGCGACGTTCTCCGCAAAATGGCGTTGAGCCACACCGACCCGAATACCACCTCGGTGCGTGAACTCATGACTACGCCAGTGGAAATGGCCACGCGGCGCACGGGCGCGGGCGAGGCGCTGACCACGATGCTTGAGCGCCACTTCCGCCATCTGCCAGTGGCCGACGACAATGGCAAACTGCTGGGAATTCTCTCCATTCGCAATCTGCTGGAGTGGCGCGTCGGCGATCTTAGCCGCGAGTTGGAGTCGCTGGAGCAGTACGTATCGAATGATGGGCCTGGGGGTTAGGGATCTTCTGGGTGGGTTTTAAGATCAAAAGCTTTTAACCGCGAAGGTCGGGAAGCCGAAGTGAAATTTAGGACGCCGCCGCTTGCTGCTGTGGATTTCCGCCGCGAATAAAAGTGCTGCTTCTCCCTGACGGTCCCGTCGCGACTCTCACTGGAATTGGGTATGCCCCTGTGCCCCTACCCCTCCCTTGATTGGAATCATCGGGTTAGCCGTGGTTCCTTGTAAAATTCGGTTTTCAAAGAACTTAGATCGCGAAATACGCTGGGCAAAGGGGTTACGGGACGCCCCGGGCTCTCGCCCGGGGACGAGTTGTACTGCCTTCGCCGGGGCAATCATCAAGAAAACCCGTTTGAGGACAAGGTCGGAACTCACCGCGATGGTATCGGAAGCGGCGGGAGGATTCGCGCCGTAGAATCAATATCCCAATGACGTGACCTAATGGACCTTGATGAGGAACAGCCACATCGCGAGCCCAGAGAGACCTCTGATACCGGAGCCCGCGGCGCCGAGTGGCGCAAGTGTTTTGGGCGACGTGGCAAAATCGAGGGCGCCCGGGTACCGCGAACCTAAGAGCGTAGTCCAACGGCAGGATCTCTCTACCGACAAGGGGTAACGAATGTTATCTGGAGCAAAGAGCAGCGATAAGAAAAGGACAGCACCAAAGGGTTGCGGCTGAGATCGATTGCCTTGCGAGAATCGGCCGCCAGGCCGGAACTGTGAATAGCAAAATGCAAAACTTCGAGCAACTTCCATGACTCCATCGATCTGATCGTTCCTTCCAAATGACAGTGGGTCTCTGTAAGGGGCCGCTCCTCCACGGACTCGCGCTGGCTTGTAAAGGAAAGCCCCACTTCTCGCCTAGGACGCGCGAAATGGGGCACCCAATTTCAGTTGTGCGGTATTTCAATCCTGCGATGCCCCGTCACTTCTTGGGGGCGATGGCGTCTTTGGCGGCTTTGGCCACGCGGAATTTGACTACCGTTTTGGCCTTGATCTGGATGGGTTCGCCGGTTTGCGGGTTGCGGCCGACGCGGGCTTTGCGGTGGGCTTTGACCAGGCGGCCCAGGCCGGGGACTACGAAGACGCCGTTCTTTTTTGTTTCTTTCACGGCTACGTCGGCTAGTTGCTCGAGAAATCCCGCGACGGTTTTGTTGGGAAGTTCGGTTTTTTCCGCCAGATGACGGACGAGTTGAGTCTTGGTTAAACCTGCTGCCATGTTTCCTCCTCGGAAAACTTTTGAATTTTAATTCCAGTCGGGCATGATCTTACATTACCGTCCTGTGGAAAACAGCCTTATTCTACGCGGGTTTTGTAAAGAGCGCACGCGAATGGGGGCATTTTTACCGGAGAAATTGCGGATAGCGGTTCCAGAATGGCCCAAATACGGGTACCAGAGGAGTTAATGCTGCCCTTAGCAATTAGCGCTTGGCAGTTCGCATTTGGCCGTCAGCTTGCCTTTGTCAGCCCTCAGCAAACTCAGGTTGGCAACTTCTACGGCGTCGCTTGCTGGCCGTTGCTAAGTGTCCAGTGCTAAATGGTGGCGGCTGTCTAGTGCAATAATAGTTGCGAGGAGTTTCGACGTGGCCTGCGCTATTTGCGAGGTTCGTAGGGAGAAGCGGTTTTGCCCGGCGGTGCATGGCCGGATTTGTGCGCAGTGTTGCGGGGAGCAGCGCGAGGTTACGCTCGATTGCCCCAGCGACTGTCCTTATCTGCGGCAGGCGCGAATGCACGAGAAGCCGCGGTCGGCGGAGGAGTTTGACCGCGCCTCTTTATTTTTGCAGGTGGAGGTTTCGGATCAATTTACTTACGAGCGCGAGCACTTGCTGATGGGGCTTACCTATGCTTTGGCGAAGGCGGCGCATGCCGATGCCCGGCTGAACGATCGCGATCTGATCGCAACGCTGACGGCCATGGGCACGAGTTATGAGCGGCTGGTGAATTCCGGGCTGCACTATGAGCAGCCGCTTGCCAGCGCGACGCAGCATGCGGCGGCGGCGCAGGTGGAAGAGATGGTGAAGCAATATCGCGAGGCGGAGACGAAGCAGTTGGGTTATTCGAAGCTGCGCGATGCCGAGGTGTTAAAGGCTCTGGTGTTTTTGTTGCGGCTGGCGCAGGGACAGACTTCGGGGCGGCCGAAGTCGCGGGCGTTTATCGATTTTTTGGCGGCGCAATTTCCGGAGAAGCAGACGGCGGTGGTGGCGCTGCCGGAGGCTGGTAGCCGGATCATTGTACCGTGAACGGTCGTCGGTCGTCGGTCTTTTGGTCGTTGGTCAATGGCCTTCTCGGGGAGTGATCCGCTTTACTTCTTGCCCTGGCGGCAGTTCGTCACGCAGTTCTTGAATCGTCTTCTTTAGCAGCGGATGTTGAAGATCGGGCGCGATCTCGGCTAGGGGTTCCAGCACGAAGCGCCGTTCCTGCATGGCCGGGTGTGGAATGGTGAGTTGCGGGGAGTCGATGATGTGGTCGCCGAAAAGTAAGATATCGATGTCGATGCCGCGGGGGCCTTTGTGCTGCAGGTGCCGGCGGCCCATGTCTTGCTCGATCTGGAGGATGGCCGAGATCGCTCGCGCTGGAGTGTTGCTGGTCTCAAGCTCGACGGCGAGATTGAGAAACCACGGCTGATCGGCAAATTCTACCGGCTCGGTTTCATAGAGCGACGAGACTTGGAGCACTCGGCCTATGTGGTTGAGCCGCGCGATGGCTTCTCGCAATTGCGCCTCGCGGTCGCCGAGGTTGGATCCCAGCGAGAGATAAACAGGGGGGGGCATGGTTCCGTGAATTCTATCGGAGTTTGGGGCGGTGGTTGTGTCGGGGCTGCATGGTAATGCACCTGCACAAAATCCGTAGTGTCCTAAAACATCATCAACCCCGAAGGACATAAAGGTACACGAAGCGCGATCGTACCGCTTTCTTTCGTGCTCGGGCGCTGGCTATTTTCGGTCGTCTTCTCGGGGCGGTGGGGGGATGCCGCGAATTAGTAATGCACGACCCTATACCTTGGTTACTTTCGATGGTGCCCGTCAGGTTCTAGAGTGGAGACATGAATTTGGAGTCTCTCCTCTTGAGTCGCGATGTGGAAGTGATGCGCATCCTGCGCCCTGTCCTGGAAAAACTGGCGATCGACGTGGAGATATGCCAGGAGGCGGAGCAGGCCAACGAGATCCTGCTCTCGGAGAAGTTCGATGCGGTGATTGTGGACTGCGACGATCTGCCGGGCGGGTTGGGGGTGCTCGAAGGGCTGCGGGCGACGCCCAGCAATAAGAGTTCGGTGGCGTTCGCCATTTTGAATGGCAAGAAGACGACCACGCAGGACGTGTTCAAGATGGGGATCAATTTCGTGCTGCAAAAACCCATCAGCAGCCTGAACGCTTCGCGCTGCCTGCATGCGGCGCTGAATTTTATGATGCATGAGCGGCGGCGCTACTTCCGGCAGCCGGTCAGCATGCCGGTGAAGCTGCTGGCTGCGGAAAAAGAAGTGGAAGCGATGGGCACCGATATCAGCGAAGGGGGCATGGCGTTGTGCGTGCGGCGCGCGCTGCCGAAAAACGCGACCCCGCGCGCGCAATTCACGCTGCCGGAGAGCAGCGTGACTTTGGATCTGGAGGCGCAGGTGGCCTGGGCCGATCTGAAGGGGCGGGTGGGATTGCGCTTTACGAATCTGCCGCAGAGCTCGAAGGACTCGCTCGAGAGCTGGCTCAATCAGCAGATGGAGAAAGAGCTTCCGGTGGCCCTGGCGGGGCGGGGGACGGAGAGCGTGCAATAGTTTTCGGGGGCTTGCAGATCCAGGACTTTTTGTGATTTTGTGATTTTGTGATTTTGTGATTTTGTGATTTTGTGATTTTGTGATTTAAAGACCGGCAGCCGCTGCTTTTGGGGTATTCCTCTGGGGACTTGCGGCTGCCGTTCCGCGTGGCAATCTGGAGGATACTGCGGAATGTTTTCCGCAGAGCTACTACTCCCGGAGAAATTTGCCATGCTGCCTAATGCTTACCGCATCCATCGCGTGCAGAAAACTTTGCGCTGGTTTGAGGATGATGTCGCTTTGCTGAACATGCGGGTGAAGGATCTGTCGGCGGAGCGGCAGCAATCGGCGCGGCAGTTTGCCGCCGCTTTGATTACGCGGACTCGGGCGGAGCTGGAGCGGTTGCTGGCGGAAGAGCCTGCTCGGGCTGAGGTTGGGGATTCGCCTTGCGAGCCTGCGGACTGAGGGGGTTGGTTTTCTTGTGCGGTGGAAGGGACTGGTTCCTCCGGCTTCGGACCTCAACGAGAAAATCTTGAGTTTTCAGGTTCGCTTGCTCCGGTCGGAATGACAAGGTAAGCCAGGAAGGGCAGACGAGTGAGGGCCGGGCGACTCGCTGCGCTTGGCTAGACGGCCGACGCGGTTGTCCCGCATGGGCTCTGGTTGGCCGCGGCCGATATCCCGCACAGGCCCGGGCTGGCTGTTCTTCTATTGATTCAGACAGAGGTTCCTGCGGTTGCGGGCGCGGTGTATTGCGTTTCAACGACGCTCTCTTCTTCGTCCAGCGTGACTTCTTCCCAGATGGTTTTGTCGCGGAGGATGCGGGAGACCAGGGCGGTGTGCATGGCGTGGCCGGCGCGGTCCGCTACGATCTTGCCCAGGATTGGCCTGCCTAGAAGCGCCAAGTCTCCTACCAGATCTAAAACTTTGTGGCGGACGAATTCGTCGGGGAAGCGTAGGGGGCCGTTTTCGATTCCGTCGTGAGTCAGGACGATGCAGTTTTCGCGAGAAGCGCCGCGGATCAGTCCCATGTTGCGCATGGCTTTTTCGTCCTGGCGGGAGCCGAAGGTTCGGGCGGCGGCGATGTGGCGCAGGTAATTGCCGTTGGAAAGTTCGAGCTGAAAAGTTTCTTTGCCGATCAGCGGGTGCGGAAAATTGATGGAGTAGGAAACCGAATAATTATGGGCAGGGTACACCGAGATAAATTTATTGCCTTCGCGCATCTCGACTTCGCGAAGAATCTTTAAATATTTGCGAGGGCGGCGCTGCTTGCGGATGCCGGCTTTCTGAATCAGCTCGACAAAGGGGAGAGCGCTGCCGTCCAGAATGGGGAGTTCGAGGTTGTCGAGTTCGACGATGGCGTTGTCGATGCCCATGCCGGTGAAGGCGGAGAGCAGGTGCTCGGTGGTGGAGATGAGAATGCCCTTCTTCATCAAGCTGGTGGCGTAGCTGACGCGGGCTACGTTGCGGCTGCTGGCTTCGAGTTCGAAGTTGTCGAGATCGGTGCGCCGGAAGACCACGCCGGTGCCGGGCGGGGCGGGGAGTAGGCGGAGAGAGACGGGGGCTCCGCTGTGCAGGCCTACGCCGCTGCATTCGGCGGCGGAACGGATTGTCTGCTCTTGAACCAGTCGTTGGGCCTAGGTTGGTGCGGCTGAATAGATTACAGCCGCAGGGGAAAGCGTGGCTGTGGTAAAAAAGCCACAGTTGGTGGCGGTTCTGGGTGGGCCTTAGGCTTGATTATGGGTGGGTTGAGCGGACCGAACGTCCGCTCGGCAGCCAGGCCGGAGGCCGGCGCTACTGTTTTCGGCTGCTACTTCGTTACTTTTTTGAGTGTTTGCTTTCTTCTTTGATGGGGTTGTAGTGGGAGGTGGCGTCGAACATGGCTTCGTTGAGGGGTTGATTGTAGGTGGCGGAGTTCAGGAAGCGCTCGTTTTGCATGTCTCCGTTGTAGTAGCGGGTAAAGCCGTAGGGGGTCATGATTCCCTGGACGGGGCGGTAGTTGTCGTAGGTCTCTTCTTCGAGGTTGAGTTCTTTATCGACCGGGTCGCGCCATTTGTAGCTTTTCTTGACGGGCAGGTGGGTCTCGAGATCAAAGAAGAGGTTTACGGCTTCGTCTTTGGAGTCGATCAGGGTAACTTGCTTGGCCTCGATATTGCCGGCTAAGGCTTGGCCGACGTAGAGGAGCGCTACGGTGGGGTCCTTTCGCCAGACTCGCAGCATGGTTTCGAGGGAGAATTTGCGGCGGCGGAGATAGTCATCGAGATCTTTTTTCTCAATCTCGTGCGGGCCTTTGTAGGTGACTTCGTAGGCTTTGTCTCCGTTGAATACGGTGGCGACATCGCGCTCTTTGGTGACTTCGATGCGCTCTTTGTCGGGATATTCGACGAAGCGCCAGAAGAGGACGCCGTTGCTGGTAGGGCGTCCGTGATAAAAGCTGTAGGTGCGGCCGGAGGTTTGCAGGTTTTGGACGTTAAGGTAGGCATCTCCGCCGAGGGCTTGGATGGCTTGATCGATAAGAGCACGGGCCTGGCGGGCGTTTTCTTGCTCCAGGGGGACGGCTTGGCCTGCGGGCGACGGGGCTTGCGCGGCCGGAGTGGCGTGGATCGCCAGTATTAAGGCCGGGATCAAAATGAGGGAAAGATGCTTCATTCCGCGCAGGTCAGTGTGATGCCCGAAGTTTCATTGTAGCTGCTTGCGGGGGGAGCGATGCTCGTCATCTTTATCAGAGCGGAGAGATTGCGCCCGGCGGGGAACGCTGGCCTCAGGCACCCAAGCACGGATCTATCGTTCTATCTTGAACGCTTAAGGGCACGACTCAAGTCGCGGCCGTCCCTAGCCTGCTCTGAGTAAAGTGAATCCGCTGACTGTCGGGGGCGCTCGCATGGCTCGCTGGACGGACGAATGCTTCCGTCCCCACATGGACTGGCCTTTGGCCGTCCCACGTGGGCTTGCTTTTGGCCGTCCGTCCGTGGGCTGACCTCATCCCACCAGGACGGCGCCGCCGTTTACGTTGAAGATTTCGCCGGAGATGAAGCCGGCGTGTTCGGTGCATAAGAATAAAATTGGGGCGGCGATTTCTTCGGGCTTGCCTACGCGGCCTAGCGGGATGGTGCGCAGAACCCGCTCGCCCGTGGTCGGGTCGTCTAAGGCTGGGCGCGACATGTCGGTATCGACCCAGCCTGGGGCTACGCAGTTTACGTAGATTCCGGCGGGGGCTAGCTCGCTGGAGAAGCCTTTGGTCATGCTGATGAGCGCGCCTTTGGTGGCGGAGTAATCGCAGTGGTAGGCTTCGCCGCGCTGGCCGCTGGTGGAGCTGATGAGAACAATGTGTCCGGCAGGGGCGCCGGACGAGGTGCGCGGCTGCGATTTCATTTGCGCTACGGTGTGTTTGACCAGGCCGAAGACGGCGTCGAGGTTGATGGAGAGCGTGTTGCGCCATTGTTCGTCGGTCATTTTGTCGATGGCGACGTCTTCGGCGGGCCAGACTCCGTGGTTGGCTACGAGGATGTCGATGCGGCCGAAGCGCTTTACGGTTTCGGCGACCAAAGCTCGGGCGGATTCTGGGTTCGTGAGATTGCTGGCTACGGCGTAGCAGTTGGCTACACCGCATTCTTTGGCCAGGGTTTCGGCTGGCTCGCGGGCTTTCTGATAGTTGAAGACCACTTTTGCGCCTGCGGCGGCGAACATGCGGACTGTGGCGGCTCCGATGCCGCGGGAGCCGCCGGTGATGAGGGCTACTTTCTCGGAGAGTGAGAGAGAGATTGGCATGGACTGTAGTTTCGTGCTTCCAAGGCGGAGTTGCAAGCCGCGCCCACGTTTTCGATCCGGGTTTGGACGCAATGTCGAGCGGTTTTCCTCTTGGGGCTGGTGCAGCCGTAGCCTAAACCGAGACGGCATGCCCCACCCGTGGCAGTTGCACGGGTGGGCCCCTGCGAAGCCGCCATACTGTGGGGCGATTCTAGTCGCCCATGCTTGAGGATGAGGCCCGCTCTGATTTCAATTCGCGCAGGAGTAGGCGCACTAACATGCCGTCGAAGCCGGTGCCGCTCATCTTCGCTAGTTCGTCGAGAGCTTGCTCGGGGGTGCGGGTGGCGCCGATGGAGTGTTCGGTTAGCATGTTGGCGTAAGCGTCGGCCAGGGCTACGATGCGCGCCCAGAGCGGGATTTGCTCACCTTTGGCGCCGTCGGGGTAGCCGGAGCCGTCGAAGCGCTGGTGGTGGTGCTCGATGGCCTGGCGCATCTTGGTGCTGTGCGGGAGGGTGCCGATGATTTCGGCTCCTACCCTGGCGTGCATTCTTACCAAGAAGAATTCGTCGTCGGTTAGGGGGCCGGGCTTGTTGAGGACGCGCTCGGGGACGAAGATTTTGCCGACGTCGTGGACGCGGGCGGCGTAGACGAGATCGGCGGCTTCTTCCGGCGGGAGTTGCAGGGCGCGGGCGATGATTTCGGTGTAGCGGGCTACCAAGTCGCCGTGGCCGGCGGTGCGCAGTTCGCGGGATTCGGCGGCGCGGCTTAAGACTTCGATCGATTCTTTCAAGAGCGGCACGTTGCAATCTTCGACGCCGCCGCAGAATCTCAGCAGCATGGAAGTGAGTTCTTCGAGGTGCTCGGGGCCGTTGTGTTCGCGCTGAAGGAAACCTTCGATGTAGGTGGAGATCTGCTGGCGCTGCGCGGCGAACTGTTCGCCTCCGGCGGCGAATTCTTCGGTGGTCGAGACGCGGTTTCCGCCGGAGCGTTTCGACACGTACATGCCGGCGTCGGCTACGCGAATGATGTCTTCGACAGAGAAACCGTGGGTGGGGAAGCTGGCTACGCCGAAGCTGCCGGTGATGTGGTGTTCGCTGAGCATGGGGTCGGTGGTGATCCACTGGCGCAGACGTTCGGCTAGAACCTGAGCTTGGTCGGGGCCGGTTTCGGGCATCAAGATTACGAATTCGTCGCCGCCATAGCGGGCTACCACGTTCGACTGGCGGGATTTTTGTTCGAGCAGGCGGCCGACGCGGGCTAGCACTAAGTCGCCTTCGAAGTGGCCCATGGTGTCGTTGACTTCTTTGAACTTGTCGAGGTCGATCAGCACGACGGAGAACGGGCGTCCGGAGCGGGAAGCGCGCTTCCACTCGGCCGACAACGCTTCCCAGAAGAAGCGGCGGGTTTTGATTCCGGTGAGGCCGTCGGTGATGGATTGCTGTTGCAGCTTTTGGAAGACGAAGGCGTTGTGCAGAGCGGTGGCCAGAAGGTCGGCGAGGGTGTTGAGGATTAAAACGTCTTGCGGGGTGAAGGCGTTGTCGTTGCGAGATTCGATGTTCAGCGCGCCCAGCAGGGTTTCGCCGTAGGTGATGGGGATGCAGAGGACGGAACGCGACTCGGGGAGAAGCGCGCCGATCTGGCCTTCAAGGCCGTTTTGTACGAGGGCGCGCTCGCCGGTGCGAGCTACGCGGCCGAGAATTCCTACGCCTAGCGGGACGCGTTTGCCCATGGCGTGAGCGGTGGCTCCGGCTTCGGCTTTGATTTCGATGTCTTTGGTGCCGTAATCGAGCAGGCCGATGCCGATGTGATCGAAGCTGAAATTCTTTTGCACTTCGCCGACGATCTGGCCGAGGAGATGGACGGGGTCGTCGCTCGAAATGGCGGTGCGGGAAATGTTGTTGAGGAAGGCGAGTTGGCGCGAGCGGCGCTGCTCTTCGGCGAAGAGGCGGGCGTTTTCTACCGCGACGGAAACTTGGCCCGCGGCGGTCATGAGGACGTCGAGGTCGCGCTGTTCAAATACAAATTCCCTTTCCGTGCTCATCGCTACCATGACGCCCGCGGGCTTGTTGGCCAGCAGAACCGGCGCGGCGCACAGGCATTTTGCGGGCTTCTCCGGTGTGTAGGTGACGCCTAGTCGGGCCCGGGTCTTCTCGAGGTCGGAGCGAATGAGCAACGGTTGTCCGGTGCGGATTACGTACTCGGTAAAGGCGTTCTCTAGTTTTCGCGTGCGCTTGGCCAGGATGCGATCTTCGTCGACTTCGAGTTCGAAGCGGATTTCCTCGCCCTCTTGAAAGGCGATGTAGAAGTTGCTGGTGTTGAAAATCTGGCCGAGCTCGGTGTGGATGGTGCGCAGGACTTCGTCCTGATCGAGGCGGGAGCTGATGGCCTGGCCGATCTCGGTTAAGAGTTCATACTCTTGGGTGCGGCGATGCGCGTCGTGAGCGACCACGTAGTTGTCGATGGTTAGGCCGAGTTGCAGAGCCAGGCCGACCATTAAGCGCGGGCCGGAGGCGCCGAAAGCTTTGCGGTCGGCGTGGGGAAAGAGAATCACTCCGAAGACGTGCTCGCGGGTGTGCAGGCTGACTGCGGTGAGATTGCGGATCTCGGCGGACTCGATCACCTTTTTGAATTCGGCGAAGGTTCCGGCTGGAGCTACGGGAACGGGTTCGATCATCTGGATTACGTTGTGGGCGGTGAAGAGTCCGCCGTGACGGTAGGCGAGGTCGCTGGTGTATTCTCCGGCGCCGCTTTGGGTGAGAGCATCCAGAAATTCGGGGGAGAAACCGTGCTGGACCGAGGGCAGGACGCCGCGCCAACGCTCGGCCATGTAGATGACTGCGCGGCGCGTGGAGAGAGCGCTGACGAGGCGTTCTAAAGCCGACTGCATGCTGGGGCGGAGGTCGTCGGCGGAGAGCAGTTGCCGCGGGTCTACGCCGAGAGTCGAGAGAGCGAGAGTATTTTCCTGTACGGCGTTGCGCTCGTTTTCGAACAGCACCATCACCATGGCGATGCCCAGCAGCATTTGCGGGATGGGGCCGAGGACGTTGCCGACGCTGCCAAACACTTCCATCACCGGATTGCCGGATTGCATGGCGGCCATGAGCACGGCCCAAAAGGCCAGCGAGAGGGCTAGCAACTTGAAGGCGGCTGAGCCGCGGCGATGGGCGTGGAGATAAAAAGCCGCCGAACAATAGAGGAGCACGAGTGTCAGGAAAACGACCATCATGCTGAGGGATGGCGCGGGAGCGTTGCTTCGAAGCGATTGCAGGTCGAGGGCGGCGGCTGCGACTCCGGCGAGGGCTACAGCCCAGTCATACCAGCGGAAGCGAAACGAGGCGCGGGTCAGGCGCGTCGAGACGAAAATGCTGACCGCCATGGCCACCGAGAACAAAGCGCTGAAAAAAAATGCGGCCAGCGCGGGCGGGCGGTAGTAGCGGAACGCGGCCAGCGCGCAGTGAATGGAATAGCAGGCCCAGGCAATCTGCCAGGCGCGAAAGTAGGCCTGGCGGCTCTGCTCATAGAGGTAACTGAAGAGCAGGCAGAGAAGCACCGCGACTATAGCCGGAATGATGACGATGCTAGTGGCGATACTATTCATGAGATTGGGCTAAGACTGGCGCTGAGTCTGATGCCCCCGGAAGAACTAAGGATCACTAATGTTTTCACAGCGGAGGGTGCGAGCACAATAGAATTTAAGGCCAATGGCCTTGATGGCGTTTATCTTGTCCGGGGCATCGAATCAACGACTTAGGGCGCTGCCGGGCGCGTGGGTTGACGATTGTTTTCTCGCCTCATACCATCGGGAGTCTTAACTCTATGCCTGAATCTCTGCCTTCCTCATCTTCCGCGGTGAAGCCGCGAGTGCGCTTTGCGCCTTCGCCAACGGGATTTCTGCACGTGGGCAGCGCGCGCACTTTCATCTTTAACTGGCTGTATGCACGGCACAACGGCGGGACGATGATTCTCCGTCTCGACGATACCGACGTGGAGCGCAACACGCAGGCTTCGGTCGACTCTATTTTTGAGGGATTGAAGTGGTTGGGGCTGAGCTGGGATGAGGAATATAAGCAGTCGGAGCGGCTGGAGTTGCACCGCAAAATGGCGTGGGCGATCTTTGAAAAGGGCCTCGCCTATCGCGACTTCACTCCGGCGCATCCGGGAGATGCGGAGAAATCGGGGGCGCAGGGGGCTTGGCTGTTCAATCCCGGGGCGCGTGAAATTTCGGCGGCGGAGAGTGATCGCCGCGCTGCGGCGGGCGAGCCATTTGCATTGCGCTTTCGGGTTCCGCGCGGGGGCGGGCAGGTCGTGCGCTTTGCCGACGCAGTTTATGGCGAGCAGATCAAAGCTTCCGACGACATCGAAGATTTCGCGCTGCTGCGCTCCGATGGCATGCCGACTTATCATCTGGCATCGTGCGCCGACGATGCCGAGCTTAGTATCTCGCACATTATTCGCGGGCAGGATCATCTCGCGAACACCTTCAAGCATGTGTTGATGTTCGAGGCTGCTGGCTTTGCCCCGCCGCAGTTTGCACATTTGCCGCTGCTGATCGCGCCGGATGGGACCAAGCTTTCGAAGCGCCGGCATGGGCCTGTGGTGAGCGTGACTACATACCGCGACGCCGGATTTCTGGCGGAGGCTTTCATCAATTTTCTTTGCCTGCTGGGGTGGTCGCCGAAGAACGATCGTGACAATATGCCGCTGCAGGAGCTTGCTGACGCTTTTTCTTTGGAGGGCATCAATCGGTCGAATGCGGTGGTGAATTTTAAAGAGCCCGCGGCTACGCCGGAGGAGGCGTTCGATCCGAAGGCGCTGTGGTTGAATGCCGAGCACATTCGCGGCTTGACGGTGCGGGAGTTGAGCGCGCGGCTGCTGCCGATTGTGGAGGAAGCGGGATTCGAAGTGACGCCGGAGAAGATGATGCGGGTTACGCCGCTGATCCGGGAGCGGATTAAGCTGCTGCGCGAGGTGCTTACCGCGGCGGACTTCTTTTTTGTCGATGAGTTGCCAGCGTATGATCCGGCCGAACTGATCCCGCAAAAAGGCGACATGGCGATGGCGCAGAAAGTCTTGACCCGGGCGGGCGAGGTGCTGACTGGAGTTGAGTTCAAGCACGACCCGCTCGATCAGGCGCTGCGCGGGGCGGCGCAGCAATTGGGAGTGAAGGCGGGGCAGATGTTTCAGCCGATTCGGGTAGCGGTGTGCGGAAGGAAGAATGCCCCGCCGCTGTTTGAGACGCTGGAGGTGTTGGGGAAGGAGACGGTGCTGAAGAGGATTGGGGAGGCGCTGGTTCGCGCCCACTAAATTGCAAAGCATCCTCGGAGTGGAAACGCAGCCGGCGGATATTGACATCGTCGTGTGCGGCGCACGCTCGCTCGACGAAATCAAGAGCAAGTTGGGAAGCGCGATCCAATCGACCTACGCTTTCGGCGGAGTCAGCTGCCAGCTTCGAACCGGCGGGATGGTGTTTGATTTGTGGCGGATCGAAGATCACACGAATATGGCGGGAGAGCCGCAGACGCATGATCTCGAGCAATCTCTGCGGCACAATGTGCTGGAGGTTGAGGCAATTCTCTGGGACCCTGCCAGCGATGCGTTGCGGGATTGCAGTTTGTCTGGATGCATCGGCCGCATCAAGTTGGCAACAAAGTCCTCGGGGTTGTCATAATTAGCGTCGCATTGTGGATGGTCCATGTGATGGACTACAGAAGCGGGGCGCGGCGACGAGACAGTCACGGCAGTGGTTCCCATCTGCGAGGGAAGAAGTAACCAGGGAAGTCGG
>Ga0116113_1000048_pt1 | contig 30986 bp, 29 predicted proteins | sample June2015DPH_10_2_FD_89788 | JGI IMG/M metagenome (GOLD analysis project Ga0116113, IMG submission 89788) | Peatland microbial communities from SPRUCE experiment site at the Marcell Experimental Forest, Minnesota, USA - June2015DPH_10_10 | ecosystem: Environmental > Terrestrial > Soil > Wetlands... | reverse complement strand
CCTCGGCTATACCTATGGCACTTTCGAATTCACCTCGAAAGATAAAGACGGAAAGCTCGTGGTTGAGCGGGGAAAGTACACCAGCATCTGGAAGAAGCAGAAAGATGGAAGCTGGAAGGTGGTGTTGGATATGGGGAATGCCAGCGCGGTGCAGTAAGAAAAAGCTCAACCGCAAAGCGCGCGAAGAAGTGCCAGCGCCTCGCGACCGAAGCTCGAGCGAAGCCGCGGCTGGTGCAGAAGCCTTGCATTTTCTTCGCCCCGGACAGTTGCGTTTGCAGTTAATGCCTACAATGCCATCGCGCCTTAGGGGTAATCCTTTAACTCATCGAATACAATCCACTATTTCCGGAAATGATGACTGATTGCTTCGGCCTGCACGCGAGTCACGACCGCCGAAAGCGCTGCCGGGTCTGCCTGCCTCACTGCCTGCACGCTGCCAAAATGTTCGAGCAGGCGCCGTGTCGTGCTCTCGCCCACGCCCGGGATTTCTAATAACTCGGTGGAACGGTCGCGCATCTGGCGGCGCTTGCGATGGAAGGTCACGGCGAAGCGATGGGCTTCATCGCGAATCAGTTGAATCAAGTGTAGCACCGGCGAGTGATGATCGAGCGCGATGGGATCTTTCTCCTGGCCGTAAACGCAGAGAATCTCTTCGCGCTTGGCGATGGCCGCCAGCGGCTGATTAATAATCTCCAACGCTTCGAGGGCCTCGGCGGCGGCGTGCAACTGCCCAAGGCCGCCGTCGATTAAAACTAAACTCGGCATCGGCTTCTCTTCCTGTTGCAGGCGCTTGTAGCGGCGCGTCACCACTTCCCGCATCGAGGCAAAATCGTCCACGCCCTCGACCGTGCGAATGATGAACTTGCGGTAGTCAGACTTCTTCATCTTGCCGTCTTCCCACACCACCATCGAGGCCACGGTTTCCGCGCCTTGAATGTGCGAGATGTCGAAGCACTCGATGCGCTTGGGCAACTCGGGCAGGCTGAGCGCTTCCTGCAGTTCTTCCTGAATCGCCTTGGCGTTGGGCTTGAGCACGCGAAAGCGCTGATCGTAGGATTGCTTCGCGTTGGTGCCGGCAAGATCGATGAGGGCGCGCTTGTCGCCACGCTGCGGAACCAGGATGTGAACCAGGGCGGCGCGTGGGTTTCCGCCCGCGGCTTGCTCGGAGAGTAAGTCCTGCAAGGCTTCGCGATCTTCGAAATCGACAGGGGCGTAGAGGTTGCGCGGCACGTAGGGCTGGCCGATGTAGAGCTGCTTGAGCAGGGCGGAGAAGAATTCGCCGGGGTTGAACTGGTTGTGCGGAGACGGAAGCATTCGTGCGTCCGCGGAGAGCGCGACTCGGTCGCCCTGTTCGGAATCTGCCGGGGCTTCGGCGGCTGGCGAAGTTTGCTCGCCTGGATGGACGCATGTGTCTGTTCCCACGTGGTCTGGGGCCACTTCTGGGAGGTCTTCCCAGAAAAATTCGCGGCGATCCACCACGCGCCCACCGCGCATGTGAAACAAATTCACCGCCAGCATGCCATTTTCAAAGTGATAGCCGAAGACATCGGCATCGTCGCCATCGGCGGCGGCAATCCGCTGTTTTTCCTGCAATTGCTCGACCGTCGAAATCAGGTCGCGGTATCTGGCCGCGCGCTCGTACTCCTGCGCTGTGGCGGCTTGCTCCATGCGCTGGTGCAGCGACCGGCTCAAATCCGTGGGGCGGCCTTCGAGAAACAGCTTCACATCGCGCACTGCCTCGTCATAGGCCTCAGGCGTGGTCAGATCCTTCACGCACGGGCCCAGGCAACGCTTGATGTAATACTGCAGGCAGGGCCGCGGATGAAAGCGCGTGAGATCCACTTTACACGAGGGGATTAGGAAATTCCGGTGAATGAGATCGACGATGCGATAGGCCAGGTTCGCGGGAAAGTAGGGCCCGTAGTAGGCGCTGCCATCTTTGCGCAGGCGGCGCGTGACGAAGACCCGCGGCGTGCGCTCGCCCAGCGTTAGCTTTACATAAGGATAAGTCTTGTCGTCTCGCAGCAGAATGTTGAAGCGTGGCTTGCGCTGCTTGATTAAGTTGTTCTCCAGCGCCAGCGCCTCTTTATTGTTGCCGACCACAATGTAGTCGACGTCCACCGCCTCGCGCACCAGCGTGCCGGTCTTCGAATCTTCCCAGCGGCCTTCGTGAAAGTAGCTGGCCACGCGGCTGCGCAGGTTTTTGGCCTTGCCCACGTAGATGACCTCGCCCTCGGCGTTTTTGTAGAGGTACACTCCGGGCTCGGTGGGGATGGTGCGGATTTTCTGCAACAGGTCCATGAATTGGCAGGTTTATTCTATTAGATTGGCAGCGAAGGATTTTGTCGCAAGGCGCCTTCCCGCAGGCCGATGGCTATGGAATCGCGACTCAGGAGTGTGCTACAGTATTGGTCTATGAGTCACACGCTGACGATACGACTTACGGATGAGCTTCTCTGCTGGCTTAAGGAGACCTCGAAGCGCACTGGGGTGCCCATGGGGCGGCTGGTCCGTCAGCAGCTGGAGAGCGCGAAGGCGAACGGAGGAAAACAAAAATTCGTGCGCCATGTCGGGGTATTCAAGGGTGGCCCTGCTAATCTTTCCTCGCGCAAGGGATTTTCCCGTTCATGAAGGGCATCGCCGACACCGGCTTCATAGTGGCCCTGGCCCGGCAAAACGACGAACACCATGCCTGGGCCGCGGGATTGAGCCAGAGAATCACGGAGCCGCTGCTGACATGTGAGTCTGTCCTTGCCGAGGCGGCATTCCATCTGGAATCAAGTTCCTATGTGCTCGCTTTGCTGGACGATGAACTGCTGAAACTGAGTTTTAGCCTCTCCAACAACATTGCCCAAGTGAAAGACTTGGCCGCGCGCTACGCCGATCGCAAGCCCGACTTGGCCGATCTGTGTCTAATCCGTATGTGCGAACTTTATCCTCGTCATTCGTTGATCACCGTCGACGAAGATGATTTCCGTGTTTATCGAAAGAATAAGAGGGAGGTTATTTCCCTGATATGCCCGCCAAGAGGCCGGTGAATGTGACCAGACCGCAACCCTTTCCACCGTATAAAATTTCCATTGCGCGTGTTGCCTTTTCGTTCTTTGGAGTCGACCTCATCCAGCAAGCATCTCTTCGGTAAAGTGCAAGCTGTTGAAAACGTATATACTTATGGTGAACCACTTTGGGGCTGACAACGGCATCGATCGTGCAAAAGTCGGAGTGGGGCTTGCAGCGTTGTATTCGACTCCCAGCATCCCAGGCAAGACCGCAAACGTGGCGGAAGCTAGACACGCCGAGACAAAAGATTAAGGAGCCTTATCCTATGACCCGCACTTCGTTAACCATCTTACTGGCAGCCAGCATGGCGGCGACCTTCGGCTGCACCAGCAAGAACTACGTGAAGCAGCAGACCACGCCGCTGATTAACAAGACCAACGAACTCGACGACATGACGGCCAAGAACAGCAAGGACATCAAAGATGTGGATGCTCGCGCTCAAGCTGGAATCCAGGCCGTAAACGTGAAGACAGCCGAAGTTGAGCAGAAAGCTCAGGCTGCCAACCAGAACGCCAGCTCGGCCCAGCAGGTTGCCGATGCCGCGAACAATCGCGTTGGTATCCTGACCAACACGGTGGCGAATCTGGATAACTATCGCCCCGTCGCTGAGACTTCGGTGAAGTTTGGTTTCAACAAGGACAATCTCACGCCCAAAGCCAAAGAGGCGCTTGACCAGCTCGCTGGAACCATTGCCAGCACCAAGGGCTACATCATCGCGCTCGAGGGCAGCACCGACTCGGTCGGTTCGTCCGAATATAACTACGAACTGAGCCAGCGCCGGGCCAACTCGGTGATCCAGTATCTGGCGGCGAAATACAACGTCCCCGCCCACAAGATTTACGTGATCGGCTTGGGCAAAGACAAGCCGGTGGAGACCAATAAAACGAGCGCGGGCCGCGCCGATAACCGCCGCGTCGACGTTCGGTTGATGACCAACACCGTCGGCGACACGACGCAACCGGCAGCGCCCACCACGACGACCGGTCAAAATAATCCGTCGTCGATGTAGTCAACGAAACGTTATCGAACAGGCTTTCCTCCCCCCGGAGGTTCGCCAAACAGGCCGCTCAACGCCTCCCCCTGAGCGGCCTGTATTTTTTTAGCCGCTGGTTTGCCTTTGAGGCCATGAGCCTCCCATGGCGCTGAAGTTTTCTCTGCAGCCAGTGCGAAGCAGTGAGTTTCAGAAATTGGCCTGACTCGTGGCTGTGTTGAAGGTTGTGGTTGGAAACGTGTCCTGTATGGCCGGGAGCAAGACCTTTCCGGGCGAGCCGGGAATCGGGGAGTTTCCACAGGCCCGCTCTGAAAGGTAAAATAGACGCATGCGATGTTGGTGGTGGATTTTTTTACTGCTGGGAGTGGTTGGCTCGGCATGGGCGCAGCAGAATTCGACCACCCCGCCGCCCTCGGCTCCTTCCGAGAATAAGGATCCTTCCGGATTGAGCCGCGATCTTTCCTTTCCCGAAGACGATCCGCCCCAACCGGCTGTGCCGAGGGATGCCGCGAAGAAGCAAGCACCGGATCTCGCGCCGCCGCGCTCTGATCGCGTGCGTGCCGACGATCTTCCTTCCGGCAGCGGCCAGAGTTCTAGCAAAGAGACCCAGGTCGACTTGAGCCCGCCCGAGGACGATGCCAAAATTCACCCCCAGAGCGCGACCGCCGTGGCCGAGGCCAAGGCCGGAATTGCCGGTGGCGACGGCGTCACCGAGTTCCACACCTGGGATCCGCACAAAGCCGCCAAGAGCGTTGAAGTGGGAGATTTTTATTTCCGGCGCAAAAACTATCGCGCCGCCGAAGATCGCTATCGCGAAGCCCTGCGCTACAAAGACAACGACGCCGTCGCGACCATCCGCCTAGCCATCAGCCTGGAAAAACTCGGGGCCTTAGATGACGCCGCCGCCGAATACGAAAGCTACTTGAGAATCCTGCCTCACGGCCCGCAGGCTGAAGAAGCGCGCAAAGCCATCGAACGCCTGAAGCCGCAGGCCTCCGCCGCAAAACCGCAGTAAGCGCTCGCTGGTATTGTCGTTTGAATTTATTCTCCAACCAGACGTCATCTCGAAACGCGGCGTACTTCAGCTGCGCGAGGGATCTCCCACAGATCGGCGAGGCTTTCGCATCGCATCTCCGCTAGAACAAAAACTTCAACGCAACTTGAATCACGCGCGGACTGACATCCGATTGGATTTGCCCAAAGGTGGGCGATTCGATGTCGCTGACCGGCAGGCGGAAGTTGGTGTGGTTTAACACGTTGAACAACTCCCCGCGGAATTGCAGGTCCTTCGATTCCGTTAGCCGGATGTTCTTGAGTGCTGATAAATCCCAGTCCACATATCCCGGCCCCTGCACCGCGTTGCGGCCTTCGTCGCCGAATACCTCGAAGCGGCCTAGCGGATCGGGTTCAAGTTTCTGAAATGCAGAGGTGTTGAACCATTCCGCCGTCGTGCGTGGCCCGGTATTCGGATTTCCGACTACGTCCGGGCGGTTGCTGGAAAAGCCGGAAATCTCTGGAGCCTGCCCCTGCAGCGAAACGTCGTTCGAATCGAATACGGTGAAGGGCGTGCCGGTCATCGCCGTAACAATGCCGTTCAATTGCCAGTTGCCGAGAACGTGCCCGTACCAACTGCGCGAGCGTTGCAGGAAAGGGAGGCTCCACTGATAGCTCAGCACAAAGCGCTGCCGGGAATCGAACATGGAGCGGCCGCGCTCCGCCGAAAGATCAAAGGGGTTCTGCGCCAGGTCGTTTTCGCCCGCGACGGGCTGCGACGCCGAGCCCGTGATGTTGAAGGAAGAAACGTCGTCGATGGAATGCGACCACGTATAGGACGCGAGAAAGGAAAGGCCATGGCTGAAGCGCTTGCGCAGGCTGGCTTCCAGGGCGTTGTAGCTGGAGTTCGCGATGCTGGCGATTTCACCGACCGAACTGTAAACGCAACTCGGCTGCGTCAGCGTGCAGCCGGAATAGAGCCGGCGCTGGTTCACGTTGTTCTCGGTGGAAATCGGACATGGGCTCGCTACCGAACAGCCGGCACTGGTCGTGTCCAGGCCCGGAATAAAGACGGCCGGATTTCCTTCAAGGAATCGCGGTAGCCTCACCCCAGTGGTGCCGACGTATCCGATCTGAAAAAGCAGGTCTCCACCAAGGGATCGTTGAATGTTCAGATTCCAATCCTGTGCGTAGGGCAGGTGCAGGTTGCGCGCGACCACCAGCAAGGTCATCGGCTCGGGATAAGCCTGGCTGAAGGGGTTCGACGCGTAAAACGGATCGGCGAATGAGTTGACCGGAAAGCTTATCTGCTGCGTCTTGAGGAAAGGTGGTGCGCTCACGGGATCCTGCAGTGGCCCGCCCTCGCCGGTGTAGTACGGCTCGTAAAAAATTCCGTAGGCCGCGCTGACCACAGTCTTCGAGTTCCCGCGCGGGTCCCACGCCAAACCAACGCGTGGAGCGAAAGCCGTTTTCTGCGTCGAGATCAATCCCGCAGGCACTCCCGGGTCAGCGGGGTAGAGAAGTCCCGCCGGAGCGCTGGGCCTCACCGTCGACTGCGCTCCCGGAACGAAGAGATTCACCCGATTCTTGTTCTCGGTGGAGGGAAAGGGCAGTTCATAGCGCAGTCCCAGGTTCAGCGTCAGACGGGATGTGATCTGGTAGTTGTCTTGGCCGTAAGCATCCAAAGCCCGGTCGCGGATTTCACGGTTGAAATCCCCGCCACCTTGCAGGAAGACCACCGGATTGCCTGACAGGAAACTGGCAAATCCGTCGCTGAAGGGGAAATTCGCGAACACAAAGAAACCGTTGCTGGCGATGCCTTGCAAGGCGTTAATCTGGTCGCGGCGATAACCGCCGCCGAATTTTAGCTCGTGGCGGCCATGGATCCAGCTCAAAGAGCCGGAAAGGTCAAAAGTATTTTGGAATGTGTTGCGCGGTCCCGTGATGGGGTCGCCCACCGAGGCGTACCCCCCGACCTGGATAAACGGAGGTCCTGCGGCCGAAGGCAACGTGGGCTCGTATTGAAAACCCAAGTCCAGCGGCGACTCGTGATTCAAGTGCTCGTCCAACAGGAACGTATTGCGGAGAAAGGAAAAGCGCGCCACGCCGATGGTGGTGGGCGAGAAGATGTGCGTCTCTTGAGTGACGAAGTTCTGCGCCCGGTCATATTCGCCCACCGGAAAGCCGGGGACGTTTGCTCCCACCGGCGACAGGGGATCGGTCGTCGGGCCGCTGCTATACATGTATCGGAAATTCAGCGTGTCGGCTCGCGAAAGATAATGATCCACGCGCACGCCGAACTGGTCGGTATTCTCGCTCAGGGTCTGGGTGGCGATGAATCCATTGCTGCCATGGTTGGGCAACGGAAAGAAAGGCAGCACATTCGTGGCGATGGGATTAACGGGCATGAACAGCGTCATTTGGTTGAACGGCACGGGCATTCCGAAGAAGGTGAGTTGCTGCGCCGGGTTCGAGCACAGGCCGCCGGCGGTGAAGCCCGCCGTGCACTCCTGGCCAAAATTGCCCTGCCTTTCCTGCAGCGAAGGCACGGTCGCGGGGACGGTTTCACCCTGCCGGTTGCGGAAGCCCTCGTAATATCCGAAGAAGAAAGTCTTATCCTTGAGGATCGGGCCGCCGAAGGTGGCGCCGAATTGATTCTGCTTCAACGGCTGAACGCTTTGCGTGAAGTAATCGGAGGAGTCCATCGCATCGTCGCGCAGAAATTCCCAGGCAGCGCCGTGAAACGAATTGGATCCCGAGCGCGTCACGATATTCGTCGTGGAGCCGGTGTTGCGCCCGAACTCCGCGTTCGCGTTGTGGCTGAGAATTCTGAACTCGGCGATCGCGTCGATCGGTGGTCTGAGCACAAATCCACCGTCCACCGAACTGACGTTGTCGGCGCCGTCGATCATGAAATTATTCGATTCCGGCCGCTGGCCATCCACAGCGTAAGCCTGGTTCTGGCGCGCCGGGCCGCCGGCTTCGAGCAGTCCGGGCGTCAAGGGCACGACGCCGGGTTGCAGCAATCCCAACTGCGAGAAGTTGCGGCCGTCCAAAGGCAGATCGAGAATCTCGCGCTCCATCACGGTTTGCCCAAGGCTGCTCACCGTGCCCTGCACCAGAGCGGCATCGGCACTCACTTCCACGAGCGCATTCTCCGCCCCCAGCTTGAGACGGACGCCTATGGTCGCGCTCTCGTTCACGTCCAGAGAGATACCTCGCTGCACATATTCCTCAAAACTGCGCGCGCGCACCTGTAACTGGTAATGCCCAATCGGGAGCTCGACCAGCACGTACTCTCCCTGATGATCCGTGACCGCAAGCCGGGTCAGTCCGGTCTCGATCTGCTTTGCGGTAACGCTGGCGGCCTGGACGACCGCACCGCTCGGGTCAAGCACCGTTCCGCGGATGCTTCCGGTGATTTGCTGCGCAGCGAGGTTCAAATTCACCGCATTCAAACCCGCAAAGATCGCGACCAGCAGGCACAAGGCTTTCCTCAGACGAATCGCATTGTTCGCCATTTTCCCCCGCGAATCTCCCTTGACGTTTGAGATCAAAACATCGCGGACCGACAGGCCGCTCAAACGTCCGGCGAGATTTCAACCACAGAATTTAAAGTGGGGCGATTATAGGGAGGTTCAGCGGCGGGTCAATAATGCGAAAGCAGTATTCAGGTTCCGTTGCGGCTGAAGAGACTCTTGCTCGCGTTTCCTTTTCTATTTCTCTACCCGAATGAATTCCCCGGTCGAGGCGTTCACCGCCACGGTCAACTTCGAGGCGTCACGCGAGCTTCCATAGATGACGTGCCAGGTCAGTTCGTTGGTGTTGTGATTCCAATCGCAGATAAAGATAACCGGCGTGCTGGGATCTTTCTCCAGGATTTTTTCTCCGCCGTGTTTTTGCGCGACGGCCAGAGCTTGATCGGAATCGATTTTCAAAAACGCCACGTCAAAAATCTGCGTGGAAGCGTTGCTGGGGTTGTAGGTATCTTCATTGCCGGGCGAAACCCCGCGCGAAGGCGCATCGGGCGCGTTGCTGCCCGACCAGATAAACGGCTTCACGCCGTGTTGCGTGGCAGAGGCGAAGCTCGAGGTCCAGATCGCCGACTTTCCGTCCTGCCCATTGTCTTCCGCCGTCGGCGTCGATTGAATACGGAAAGGTTTTACGTCCACGGCGTAATTGCGAGCCGCGATAAAAACTTTCTGGAAGGCGGAGCGCGCCGTCAAAGTCTCCGGCGGTTTGGGGCCGGCTTGGGCCGGAGGTTGCGCCGGCGGATTAGAATTGCACCCCGCCAGTAACGCGAGCATCAAAAATAGCAGCGCGTCGCAAATCTTCGTGATTGAGGCGCTTTCCCTGAGGGCAGTTGCATGAGAATCAAGCTTGTTCATAGCGATCCTGTTATAACTGAAATGATTTGATTATCGCGCAACATTCTACCTGAAGCGCGCTGAAGAACGAGGAAGATCATGAACCGCGGCACCGTCGAGCGCGCCCCTGGAGCGCCCGAACCCCGGCCGGCAGCATTCCCACTGGATCGCGGCCTGCAGGAGTTGCAGGGAGATCTGCATTCCGCGGTGGAAGGTATGACGGAAGCGCAATGGATGTGGCATCCCGCCGATAAATGGTGCGCCGCGGAGGTGCTGGAGCATCTCTACCTGACTTATACGGGAACCATCAAGGGATTCGAAAGAGTGTTACAGGGGGATAAGCCGGCGGCGGCCCGCGCTTCCCTAAAAAACCGCCTGCAGACCTGGGTAGTGCTGGGATTCAACTATCTGCCCACTGGCAGAAAATCTCCGCCGACTGCGTCACCCAAAGGTTTACCTGCTGAGAAAGTACGTGGCGAATTTGCGGAAAAGATCGCGGCCATGGACCAGATCATCTCGCAGTGCGAAGAGCGTTTCGGCCGGAGGACAAAGCTACTCGACCACCCAATTCTCGGGCCGCTCACCGGGCCACAGTGGAAAAAATTCCATGTGGTCCACGGGCGGCATCATGAAAAGCAGCTCCGGCAGCTGAGAGAAGCGCAATCCGCCAAGTAGCTCGAGTCAACACTTGGTATGCGTTCCGTCAATTTATTTTTCTTCCCTCACGGCTGCCTCGACATCCGCTTGAGACGGCGGCTGCCGCAACAGTTCTGACACTGCCCGGCCTTGGCGGTCCAAAAGGTGGGCCACCCACAAATGAAAACGCCAGTAGAGGCCCGACCTTTTGTACCCCATTTCCGGCGCTTCCTTACGAAACGCTTCCCTGGCCTCGATGTAGTTAAACGAGCTTCCCTTGCCGACATAGTCGGCATGTCCTTCGCGCACCCACCGCGGCAGCTGAAAATAACGAATGGGGCCTAGAGCGTGACCGGTGAGCTGATGAGTAATTTCATGGGCGATAAAATAATCAAGAGTGCGAGCCCCATGGAAGTGGATTCCCGCGAGGGGAGATCCAACGATTTTCTTCGACCCACGCATCGCGAAGAGAAATGTTGTCGCTCGGCGGATGCGGAGCCACACCACCCACTCCGCAGTCCTTATTGAAAAACGGCATCTGCCGCCAGCGTGAATTGCACATATAAATGTGGTAGTCGCGGCGGCTGGAATAAAGAGGCAAAGGTCCTCAACTTGGTCTCGGCCAGCCCGAGTACCGTGCGGCGGCGGAGCTTGAAAGCGGACGGTCGGAATGAAGCACCAGGCTATCGGCGCCTACGGAGTATGAGAAGAGCGGCTCTGGGAACATAACACTGCGGCATAGCATGCGAAAAGAATCAGTCAGGCCGCTGCCGCTCTAAAGGTGGCGTTCTTGAAGGCTTTCATTCACCGCAGTATGAACGGCCTGATGCCGGATCGCAAGCCGCTCAGCCGTTTTATTCCCGCATCGCCGCCGGAACTCCAGCCTTGCGGGCTTCTTCCTGCATGTCATCGAGCTTCTGCTTGGCGTCGTCGACGGCTTTCTGCTTGTCGACGATCTTCTGCTTGTAGTCGGCCTCCTGCTTATCCCACTGGGCCGAGTTGCGCAGGCGGTTGCCCACATCGGCGTACATTTCAGCGGCCCGAAGTTGGTATTCGCGCTGCAGGACGTCGAGTTCGCGGCTCGCCAGGTCGATCTGGTCTTTCTGCGCGCTCAACTTTTCCTGCCATTGTTTGTAGAGAACCTGCTTCTTCGCCTGGTCGTCTTCGGGCGAAGCGGCCGGTTTATTTCCCGCAGCGTCTTTGGCCTCGCCTTTATTTTCGCTCCTGCTATCGGCAGGGGCAGCAGTCTTGTCGCCGGAACCTTCCTCCTTCGCCGCAGCAGGAGCGGCATCGCCGACGATCGAGAGCTTGTCGTCTTTCGGAAGGTTGTCGTTATCGAAGACCTTCGGCTTTGCCTTAGCGCCGTCGGTGTCCTTGTGCACTTTGCGAGCATAGTCGCCGAGCGAGGATTGATCCTGCGCTTGATTTTGTGGCGCCGGCGAACTCTGGGCCGTCGCCGGGAGAGTGAGCGCCATGCCTACTGCGAGTGCTGAACCAAAATACGCGATGCGTTTCATTGCCCCGTCCTTTTGAACCCCATCTTTTTGACTTTGCATAAATTAAATTTGTCCGGCCGAGTGCGCACGAGCGGCCGAAGGCGCGGCCGTATGCCTTTCCACCAGAAAGCCGCCAATGCGATGATCCAGCCGAGCCGACTCGCTGGCGATATCCTCCGCCAACTGCGCGGCGAGTTTAGGCTCCTGAGTCTTCGCCAACTGCTGCGCGTAACCGGAAATCGTAGTCAGCGACGTACGCAGCTCTAGCGCCATCTCCGCCGAAATTTCGCCATGCAACTCCTGCTGCCGCCGAGCGCGCTGCTGCTCACTTCGGTCTGTGATCAAGCACGCGGCCCCGAGCAGGCTGCCATCGACCGCCGGCACCGGCGAAACCGTAACCACGATCAACAGTTGTTCTCCCGCGGGCGTGGCGTATTCGGCCTCCAACTGGCGCCGCTGGCTGCCTTCACGCAACACGGCATGCACCTCCTCGGCCAGGCGCACAGGCGAGTCGGGCAGGCCGTCGGCGTAAACCGCGCCGGAAGATTCGGGCAAGCACACCGCCGCCCCGCGAAAAATATCCTCCGCGCTCATGCCCGAAGGCGAATCGAAACCGAGAATTTCTTTGGCCGCAGGATTCGCCTGCTTCACCAATCCGTTGACCCCAAACACCAGCACCCCGGACGAAAGATTGGAGAGCACCGCATGGCTGAAGTTTTCCGAGGTGCGGGCGCGCCGCTGTTCCGCCAGGTTCTGCACCTGCAGTTCGTGCTTTTGCTGCTTCAGTTGCTGGATCACGGTGTTGTAAAGATGCAGGGGCAGAGCCTCGAGGGTGGCTGGAGCCGCATTGGAGTCAAGTTTGGCCTCTTCCGCCAGGCCATCGCGCAAGCGGCGCATGAACCACAGAGCGAACACAAACGCGACGCCACAGAAAGCCAGCACCAGCGCCGCCCGCAAAAACACCGGATTCGCCAGCAGCTTTACCACCACAGCCTCCCATACCAACTCAGAAACTGGTTGCCCACAAAAAGGGCGAGCAAGGCCATGCTGCCCAGAAAAACTCCAAACGGCATCTGGTAATGCCGATAAACCATTTGCGCCGACTGCCATCCCCGCCGCCGAGCCGCGCCCAGATTGGCCAGTCGCCGCATGAAGCGATGCGTACGCTTGATCCACACCACCATCACCGTCGTCAGTCCAAATAAGGATCCCGCGACGGAAGCTGCGAAGATGGTGAAAATCGTCAGCTTGATGCCGAGAAACGCTCCGACCATGGCCATCAGCTTCACGTCGCCGAAGCCCATGCCCTCCGCGCCGCGCCAGCGCAAATAAACCGCTCCCGCGCCGTAAATGAAAGACGCCCCTAAAGCCGCGCCCAGCAGGGAATCCAGCAGCGAGAGCAAGGGCGTGGCAAGGTCGGCGCTAAAGGGTAGGTTCACCATCCCGGGCACAAGTTGCGAAGCCAGATCGTGAACCGGAACCAGCAAGCTGAAAATCAGCCCCAGCGCAAGGCCGGGCAAGGTGAGTTTGTCGGGCAGCAATTTAGTTTCGGCGTCGGTAAATATGAGGCCGAGCAGCAGAAATCCAAAGACGCAATACTTCAACGTGGCCAGTGTCAGCCCGGCATAGGCATAGCAACCAAGAAACAGCGCGCCGGTCAGAAGTTCGATCAGGAGATAGCGCACGGCGATTCGAACTTTGCAATGCCGGCACCGGCCCGCCAGCAGCAGCCAACTCAAGACAGGCAAATTATCGTAAAAAGCAATCGCCCGCTTGCAGTTCGGGCACGCCGAGCGCGGTTTCACTACCGACAAGCCCCGGGGCATGCGATAGATGCACACGTTCAGAAAGCTGCCAAAGGCCAGCCCGTAAATAAAAATCGCCGATGCGTAAATAGGATTCACGGTGTTCGGTTTAACGCGTTGTAAGAAACCACACTTCGAACGGTAGGCGCACGTTTCCTGACCACATCAAGAAGAACGTATTCGCCGACCCTTCTTGAAGGAATTATAAGTGGATAGAAGCGGCGGAACTAAGGTACTGAAGTCACTGTCCAGAAGGACAATCGTAATGCTCCGCGGTTGGCTAGGGAAAGTGGAAGCGCAGTATCTCCCCCTCCAGAACCGGGGCCGAAGGCTGATGCGCAGGAAAGTACCCCTTGCGGCCGAGGCAGGGCGCGCCCATAGGCGACCCGCGAGATAGCAAACGAGTCTCGATTACAGAAGCCTCCAGCCAGCCCTCGGCCGCCTGATGCCGCACCGAGACGGCGAGGGCCGTGTGGGCTACGCTTGCGGGCGCGAGATCCCGAAACTCAAACAGACTGCTTTGCAATCCCTCCGAAATAGATTCCGCCGGCCCCAAAAAAAAGATCCAGTCATGGCTGGCTAGATCCAAATAGCGACACTGGGCTTCGCCGGCAGCCACGATGCGGGCTCCATAGTTGCGCGCAATGCGTCGCGTCGCATCCACCGACCCATGATCGATCACCAGTACCTCGCCGCAGGGAAACAACGTCTCCAGCGCCCGCCCCAGCCGCAACGCATCGTTGTGAGTGTGCAGCACCGCCGTGATCGGAGGCATCTGGCAAGGATAAAGGAACGCTGGTCACATGTGTGACAAGCGAAAGTGATCATGCCGGGACTTGGCTGTCCGTCGAGCGCAGCTCGACGATCACTCCGTGCCGGCGCCGGTCGCCGCCCCTCTCCTCGGATAAGGATTACGCCCGAACATAATCCCGGTCTCAACCTCAACCGGTTTCCCGTCGCGCAAGTAGCGCTTGAATCGCCACTGCGCCATCGCGTCAGTAATCGCCTTGGCCTGGTCGGGAAAGGCGCTGAGAAAGTGAATATGTTTTACTTTGCCCTCTTCATCGATGACGATCCGGACGGGCACCGCATTGAATATGTGTTCCGAAAAGACCGGGTCGACTCGGCTAACCATGTTTTCGCCGCTGGCGTAATCTTTAATGCAAACCGGAAAATCGCCTCCACCAGAGCCCGCCGTTGGGCTGGCTTCCGCGGGCAGCTTCATCTTCTCCAAATCCAGAATCAAGCTCGCCAGCAGTTTTGTGTTGCGGCTTGAGAGCACGATCTGCACCGCGTGGCAGCGGATTTCTGTGGTCACCACATACCAGTGCAGCTCCGCCACGGGAGACCAATAGGCATAGAAAACAAAAGGCCGTCCCGCAATCGTAGTCGGCGTCGGCGCCATTTCCACTTTATAATCGGCGGGCAAATGTTTTTCGGAATGATGGACCAAATCCACGGCATTGCCGGCCGCCAGCGGCGTAAAAAACATATCCTGCGCGGTCATCAGGAGTGTGCCTCGATCCTCTCCCTTGAACGTGTTCGCAGGACTGAGCTGGGCCAGCACGTAGCGCCCGCTCTCCGATGGCGGCGGCCCTTTATACTTCTCCTCCCAATCCGCAGGCAACGGATAAGTGATTCTGAAGTACGGGTCGCGAAGAACATTGTCTTGTATCTCCGCGCCTTCCGGCAGCGGAGTCACCGAATCGCTCGCGCTCGCCCACGCGCCCGTCACCAGAATCACTCCGGCAGGAACTTTGTTTCTTGCCTCGGTGTTGGTAGAGAAGTCGCCGCCGTTCTGTGGCGCGGCCGGCGATTTACCGCTCTGCGCCCACGGCAACTGGGATAAACACAACCCCAGCGTGAGCAGCCGCCGGAGGCTGATTAGGCAACCGGAAAATCGAAACGGCATATTCCTCCGAGCGCACTTGCCCCAAAAAATGTGGTGATGGCGGAGTTCGAAAAAGTTCGTATCAGGGCATCGCTTTAAGATGCCGACACGGGCCTAGTTGCGAGCGGCTTCAGGCCGCTGAGGCTGAAGCCGGTTTCAACCTCGCGCGGGTGGCATGCCTGGAGGCATGCCCTTGATACCAAGCTCTTTCGAACTGCATTACCCCACAGAAAATCTGGCGAGACACCTTCGTGCCTCGCCTGACCAATCCTTTACAGTGATCGCAGGAAATCCAGAATCTCTTGCTGCTGGGTGGTATTGAGGTTGTTGAAGAACTGCTGCTCCACGGTGCTGGCTTCGCTGCCATGGCTGGCGTGGTCTTGAATCGCCGTAAGCAGGTTCGTGGTGCGGCCGTCGTGCAGCAAGAAAATACGCTGTCCTAAGCCCCACAACGGAGCGGTGCGGAACTGGTCGCCGCCCGCGCCGCCTTGCGAAACGTTATCCGCCAGCCCGGTGCCCATGTGATGGATCTCGATATCCGAAAACGCCGGCACGGAAACCTTACTCAAGCCCGGAGTAAAGTTTGACACCTGCGTAGTGCCGGGGCTGGTGTTGTGGCAGGTGGCGCAGCCGATCGAACTGAAGAGCGCGGCCCCGGCCGAGATCGCACTCTGCGGAACCGTTGTCCCATTCAGCACCACGGTCCCAGTCGGCGGCGGAGCCAGTAGGCGCATAAAGTTGGCGAACGCCGAGACATCATCCAACACCGCCGCGTTCGGCGTCGATGCCGGGTTCGAGGTATCCTCCGGATAACCACTCCCGGAAAGATTCAGGCAGGTCGTGGGCAGCCCGGTCTGCAGTTGGTCTTCTCCGGGCAGCGGACGATCCTGCGGAAACAGTTCGTTGCTGACGCCCATCTCCACGTTGTAAGCCTCGCCGGCGAAAATCTGCAGCGACTTGTTCTGTGCCTTCCAGCCGAAACGGCTGATGGTGCCGTCGTTGCCGTTGTGGTTGAAGGTGCCGCTGATGCCCAGGCTGTTGTTCAGATTGGCGAGCTGATTGGTCAACAGAGTCGAGTCGTCGAGATTCTCGATCAGTCCTGCGCCAAACACCGGCGTGGGAATCCGGAAGATGATGTCGTTCTCCGCCACGGCGCTCGCGAAGCTGGGCTGTGGTAGCGTCGTGCTGTTGTTGCAGGTGCCGGCATCGGAGCGCCCGGTAACCGTAAATAGATCCTCCACGCCTCCGTTGGGGGCGCTGGTATTCACCGAGCCGTTGCTGTTAAAGAAAAATGGAAAGCGCGCTTCGAGAGTGGGGCCGTTGGGCGTCACGAAAGACGGTGTCGTGTTTCCCGGCGCCACTCCGTCGCTCACGAATTGCGCCTCCGGGTTGGTAGCCGCGCCCGTCCCTCCGAACGTAGGTTGCGCGTGGCACGAGCTGCAGCTATTAGAGTTGAAGCGCGGTCCCAGCCCGTTGTTACCGCTGGGGCTGTTGGAGACCGATTCCACCGCCTGAAAGCGTGCCTTACCGTCCGTAAAAAATGCCAGCAGCGCGGAGTTTGCGTTTACCGAAGAGAGCACGGCGCCGGTGCCGCGGTTGCCACTTTGCACTCCGGGGTCGGTCTGCGCCAGTGCCCTTCCGCCCAGCAGCAGCAGCAAAGCCCAAGTCGCAAGCGCGATGAATTTCTCGCTCCGGATCGTAAGCCGTTGGCTGGATCGTTCACCACGGGTGGATTTTGCCCGGAGCCAATCGAGGGAAAGAGATGTTGCCGTGCTCGCCACCAGAGGGGAAGTCATCGAGCGGAGCATTGCTCCTCCTTTTTATTTTAATTTTGGTTAAGTGCCAGGCCTTGCGTGGCACGGGATGGACGACAAGCCTGGACAGCAGGTGCAGGGTGTCCGCGACCAGTGCTCGGACTTGTAACCCAGATTTGCCGGTGGAGAAAATAAATCGTACGGAAGTTACAAAGTCAGAACAGGCGGGATCACCGCTGCGGCGAGATCATTAGAGTTTTCTGAGGGATGGCAATACATCGGGCAGCGCCTTTGCGCGGCGGCGTACCCGTGAAAAACGCGGGTCCGACTTCCGAAAAACGAAATTGTACACGCCCACTTTTTAGCTTTAGCGGATGAACTTGTAATCGACGATGGAAGCGGCCAACAAACCTTCCTTGTTTCCTGGAGGCTGGATTTCTTGCGTCTTTTCTTGGTCTTTTGCCTGCTCCTGGGCGTCGGCGCTTTCGGCATCCCGGCCGGCTTGGTAACGGATGACCCTGCCCTGGCACAGCACGTTGCGATTCTTCTGGCCGGAAATTTCCTCCGGCATCTCAAACACCATTTCGATCAGGGCGTTTACCGGCAAGGGCTGCGGCCCGCGAAATAAAATTCCCGTCTGGCTGAGGTTGTCGATTTTGCCCTCGTACCAGATCCCCGTGCTATTGACCCGGTAGCGCAGCCCCAATTCCAGCTTCAGGCGCCGTGCCCGGGGCGTCCACGAAGGTCGCTTCTCGCGTGCATGGGAGCGCCGGATGCCGGTCTCCGGCTTGGCATGCTCCACTCGTTCCACCCGTCGCATGGTGGTCCAATCGTACTTGTACTCGGCGGCGCACAAAAGACAAATCTGATAATAGTCGCCATCCGCGCCACGCCGCGGCCAGGAAAATTCGTGGGAGCAGCGCCCTAGCATAAGAACATCCATGATTTTTTGCGGCATGATGGTTACTTCCAGACCGGAAGGGAGTCCCCGGAAGCAGATGTATCATCGCCCGAAGCGCGCGCCTTGAGTAGGTTACCTTCGTGTTAGTCGAACGGTGCCCGGAAGATAAATCTCCCTATTGCAAATGTTTGCAAACCCAAATATCTTTCGGTACCCAGGAGTCAGCCTGGCGAGAGCCCTCATTCCGCAAAGTGTATGATCGCCGGATGGAAAATGCCGCCGCCCCCGACGTCTCCGCCTTCATCCTGGCTGGCGGCAGGAGCTCTCGCATGGGAACCGACAAGGCCTTCGTCGATTTCGAAGGCCGCACGCTGCTGGCTCGGGCCCTCGACTTGGCGCGCTCGGCGACTTCCGACGTTAGAATCGTCGGCAGTAAGGAGAAGTTTGCGCCCTTCGCTCCTGTGGTGGAAGATGTATTCCAGAATTGCGGGCCGCTGGGGGGAATCCACGCCGCGCTCGAGGCTTCGACCGCCGAACTCAATCTGGTGTTGGCGGTGGATCTGCCTTTCGTGCCGGAGGCATTTTTGCGATACTTGATCGGCGAAGCGAACAGCGCTCCCGATGTGGCGGTGATAGTCCCGCGCGCGCAAGCACACTGGCAGTCGCTCTGCGCCGTCTATCGTCGTGAGTTCGCCGCGGTAGCCGAGAACGCGTTGCGCGCCGGCAAACATAAGATTGATCCGCTCTTCGCTGTCGTCCCGACCCGAGGGATCGAGGAGGATGAACTAAGACGTACCGGCTTCTTGCAGGAAATCTTCTGCAACCTGAACACTCCCGCTGAATTGCGGGCGGCGAGAAAGTGAAAATTGATTTGCGACTCTATGGTGAAATAATCGTCAGTCGATGCCCGAAACCCTGAGTCCCTACATCGAATTCCGCGCAGTCTCCAAGGCTTTCGGCGACAAGAAGGTTCTCGATCGCGTCAGCTTCAACGTGAAGCCCGGCGAAACCGTCTGCATCCTCGGGCGCAGCGGCGTGGGCAAATCGGTGTCGCTCGGCCTGCTCATGGGCTTTCTCAAGGCCGACTCCGGCCGCGTGATCGTCGCCGGCGAAGACATCACCGACTTCACCGAAGAACAGATGGAGGCCATTCGAAAAAAGGTCACCATGGTGTTTCAGAACGGAGCCTTATTCGATTCCCTAACCGTCGGCGAGAACGTGGCCTTCCCCCTGCGGGAAATGGGAAGTCTCTCCGAAGAGCAGATCTACCAGATCGTCGATGGCTTGCTGAAAATGGTCGGCGTGCAGGAGATGCGCGACCTGCTGCCCTCCGATCTCTCCACCGGCATGAAGCGCTCGGTGGCGATCGCCCGCGCCTTGGCCGCGCGCCCCGAATGCGTGCTCTACGACGAGCCCACCACTATGGTCGATCCGCTGATGGCGCAACTGCTCGGCGATCTCATCAAGCGCCTGAAGATTCAACTCAACCTGACCAGCATCGTCGTCACCCACGATATGCGCCTGGCAAAAAAACTGGCCGACCGCGTAGTCTTCCTCTACGAGGGCCGCGCCATTTTCTTCGGCACCACCGTTGAAATGGAAGCTTCCACCGAGCCGATCGTGCAGGAATTCTTCCAACTCGACGAACTCAAAATCGAAGCCTAGCCTGGCAGGCCAGCGGGGAACCGCAGCGTTTCTCAACCATCGCCGGAGCCTTTCTGGTAGCCGCCGCAAGCCAAAACCGGCAATCTCGGATATTTCGGAAAGCGCTGATCGACTAACGAAAGCTGGCACAACAAGAAAGTCGACCCGCGATCGGACCGAATCCGCCGCGCGTGAACGCAACCGGCGCATAGCCCATACTCGCGAGCAGCGAGCGGAGGAGAAGGGGGCGCGTCCTTGCCGTCCTGCATCATCATCGAAATTCCCGAAGCCCCCCGATTGCCGAGGCGCGGACCCACCGCGGCTGCTGCCATCTGCTAAAACCCTTGCCGCACCAATTCTTCCACGGTAAGCAAACTCTCGGCGGGCTCGGTACTCATCATCTTTTCGACATACTTCGCAATCAGATCCGCTTCCAGATTGACGGGATCGCCGGGCTTGAGCGAATTCAGATTCGTCATCTCCACCGTGTGAGGGATGATGGCAATCGTACAAATTCTGCCTTCGAGCTTTGCCACCGTAAGGCTGATGCCTTCGATCGAAATCGAGCCTTTGTACACCGTGTATTTTTCGACTTCACGAGGCAACTCGATATGCAGCCACCAATTCTCCGACCCGGCGATGCGCTCCAGTGCGACGAGCTTGCCCACGCCATCCACGTGCCCCTGCACGATGTGCCCGCCAAAGCGACCGTCGGCCTTCATGGGCAGTTCGAGATTCACCAGCGCGCCCTCACGCATGCGCGAGAACGAAGTGCGCTCCCAGGTCTCCGGCGCGAGATCGGCGCAGAACGAGCCGGACTTGATTTCAAGCGCGGTCAAGCAGACTCCGCTGACCGCAACGCTGTCGCCAGTTTTTAACTGTTGGGGAGCATGCGCTGCCGCGATCATGATCCGCCGGTTCTCGCCGCGCTGCTCGATGCGCGAGACCCGCCCAACATCCTCCACGATGCCGGTGAACATGGTGCCTCCTGATGAAAGCTCTATGATAAACCGCACCAGAGTGAGCAATGAGCAATTGGCATTTAGCATTTAGCATTTAGTCAAACAGCTTCGCTGCTTAGTCCGCGTAGGGATCGCGCAAGTATCCCTCTACCGCAACGTCATCGCCGAAGCGATGCAACTGAACTTGATTCAAGCGCACCGCGCGATTCATTTCATGATCAGCAGAGCTGGAGGCGAACTTGATCGCATCGTCGTCGGCCATAAGTTTGGGTGCGTAGTAGAGAAACAACTTGTCGACTGCACAGGCGGAGAGAGCTGCCCCGTATACCATCGCGCCGCCTTCAATCATCACGCTGCTGATCTCAAGCTCTGCCAGCCGTCGCAACACAGCATGGATATCCGGGCGTCCCGCAGACACGGCCCCGCCTGCAATGTGCTCGACGCGAATTCCGCGAGCCTTCAATTCGTGCTGCTTCGCTGCAGCGCCCGCGCCACAGAAAACTAAAACGTCATCCGCAGAGCTGCGAACCAGGCGCGACTCAAGCGGCAGACGCAGCTTTGAGTCCAGAATCACGCGCAACAAGGGACGCCGCCGCGGCTGGCCGCTGCGATCGGTGAGCAGAGGATCGTCGGTGAGAATCGTCCCCACGCCCGTCAAAATAGCGTCGCTTTGACGGCGCTGTTGCTGCACGTGGGCGCGCGCGCTTTCGCCCGTGATCCAGCCGCCGGCGGGAATTCCAGCTTCGCGTTTCGACTGCGCCGCGGCCGAGGGAGCAATTTTGCCATCGAGCGTCATCGCCGATTTCAACGTAACCAGCGGCTCGCCGTGGCGAATGTAGCGGGCGAAGGCCTCGTTGAGCCGCCGCGCCTCAGTCCCCAGTCTGCCCACCTCGACCTGAACGCCAGCGGCGCGCAGCTTTTCAAATCCTCTTCCCGCGACTTTGGGGTTGGGATCGGGCATGCTCGCGACCACACGATGAATGCCGGCCGCGATCAGAGCGTCGGTGCATGGCGGCGTGCGCCCCTGGTGCGCGTGCGGCTCGAGATTGATATAGAGCGTGCCGCCGCGAGATTGTTCGCCGGCCTCTTGGAGCGCGAGCACTTCGGCGTGCTTTCGGCCGGCGTAAGAGTAAACGCCCTCGCCTGCGACGTTGCCCTGCGGATCGACGACGACCGCTCCGACGTAGGGATTGGGCGAAGCGAGTCCCATGCCTTCGCGCGCCAGTTCAAGAGCGCGGCGCAGCAACTGTTCGTCGGCAGAATGGCTGGGCATTGGCCAAAGAGGTAAAAGCGAAGCCGCGAAAATCAAAATGACTTACAACGCGCTACGGATTCTATCGGCGGCGCGGCGGAAACGCGCGCTCGGAGTCGTCTTCAGGTTCCGCGACGGCTGCGCCGCTTCGGCCTTTCGGCCCGCGACGCACCGGTGCCATGCGGTAAGCATAAGGGTCACCCGGAACTTCCGGTGGTTTCTTCCCGAGTAGGCGTCGAAGCGAATCCAGAAGAGCGTGAAGTCGTGAGCGTTCTCTAGAAGAACCTGGCATACACTCTCCTATTCGAACAGCGAGTCCACAAACTCTTTTGGATCGAAGGGCAGCAGATCGCCCACCTTTTCGCCCACGCCGACAAAGCGCACGGGCAGTCCGAGTTCGCGCGTGATCGCGACCACGACTCCGCCTTTGGCGGTCCCGTCGAGCTTGGTGAGTACGATGCCGGTCACTCCCGCCGACTGCGTGAACAGCCGCGCCGGCTGCAAGCCGTTCTGGCCCGTGGTCGCATCCATTACGAGCAGGGTCTCGTGCGGCGCGCCGGGAATGATTCGTTGCGCGGTGCGGCGCATTTTTTCCAGTTCCGACATTAGGCTGGTCTTGGTATGCAGGCGGCCGGCCGTGTCGACGATTACGTAATCCGTTTTGCGCGCGCTGGCTGCCTGCAGCGCATCGAATAGCACCGCAGATGGATCGCCGCCGGGCTTGGTCTTGATCACTTCCGTGCCCGTACGTTCTCCCCAGATTTCGAGTTGATCAATCGCCGCCGCGCGAAACGTATCGGCCGCGCATAGCAGCACGTTCTTTCCCTGCGATCGAAACACCTGAGCCAGTTTTCCGATGGTCGTCGTCTTGCCGGTGCCATTCACGCCGACCACCAGAATTACTTCGGGAGTTCCATCCACTCTTCGCACCGGCGCCGCATTCGCGGCATTCAGAATGGCCAGCAATTCTTCTTTCAGCAGGCGTTTCAACTCCTGTACATCTTTGATCTGCTTGCGGTCGGCTTTGTCGCGCAGTTTGCCCAGCACTTCCCGCGTGGTCGCAGAACCCAGATCGGCTCCGATCAGCGTGGCCTCGAGATCGTCAAGCGTGCTACGGTCGATCTCTTTGCCAATGGAGACGATTTCTTCGATGCGCTCCCCGAGGCTCTCCCGCGTGCGCGTGACCGCCTGCTTCATGCGCTCAAAGAGACCGGTTTTCTTTTCTTCGGTGCTGCCGAATAAAGTTTGAATCATGAAGTTTGAATCGTCGAGAGACGGCCAGAAATTGATTATAGCCGTCTGATCGATGCAGCGACGAGGGCGAAACGCCCTCTAGACAGGCGACAGGATGCCGGCGCTACTCTCCCGTGGCCGGCTCGTTAAGCGAAGATTCAAGCGCGGGTGCGCTCGAGGTTGGTCCCTTCTACGGGAGAAGGCACCGGTGTGCCTGCGAGACTTGCAGGCGCAGCCGCAGGCAAGGGGCGCTTGACCCCAACTCTCTGAATGCGAATTTCGCCGCGCGCATAAACCGCCTTCAAGGCCGCCACCGCTTCGGGATCAAGCCTTTTACCGGCAAGATTTTGAACGATGCGAAAAGCCTCTTCCGGAGTATGTGCCTGCTGGTAGGGGCGATTCGTGGTCAAAGCGTCGAAGGTGTCGGCGACCGCAATCACCCGCGCCAGCAGCGGAATCTGATCGTCCTTCAGGCCATAGGGGTAGCCGCGCCCGTCGAGCGCTTCGTGATGCAGTTCGATACCGGGGAGCATCTCCGCCAGCTGGCTCACCGGACGAAGAATGTTGGCGCCCTTCGTAGTATGAGTCTTCATCACTTCAAATTCTTCGGCGGTGAGCGCGCCGGGTTTTTTGAGGATGTGGTCTTCGATTCCGATTTTGCCCACGTCGTGGAGCTGCGCGGAAATCTGCAAAGTTTCCAGGAACGTCGTGGGCAGCTTCATTTCTTTGCCGATGAGCAGCGAGTAGCGCGTGACGCGGTCGGAGTGGCCGCGGGTGTAGGGATCTTTCTCGTCGACGGCACCGGCCAGCATTTGAATCGAGCCCAGAAACAGCGCACGGTTTTCTTCCGCCGCACGCTTGAGATCTTCGACGAAGTGCTCGAGCTCCTGCGACATGGTGTTAAAGGTCTCGGCCAGTTCGCCGATCTCGGTGCGGCTGCGCAACACGACGCGCTGCGAAAAATCGCCCCGAGCCAAAGCGCGGCTGGATTGCGTGAGGGTGTGCAGCGGGTTCGTGATTCTGCGCGCCGCAAAGATGCTCACCCCAATACTCAGCAACACCGCCAGCAGAGCCAGGAGGCGGGCGGTGTGTTGCATCTCGTAGACTCCGCGATAGGCTTCGCGCTGCGGCTTCTGCACCACCACGGCCCAATCGAGGCGCGTCACCGGGCTGTATGTGCCCAGCATCTCCACGCTGGCCTTGCCGGCGCTGACGGCGAATTCCTTGGTCGCGGCCAACTGCAACTTGTTGCCTTCGTCCACAAAGTTGCGGACGATCTCGAGGCTCTTCATGTCCTGCCCGGTGGCGTATTCCGCCGTGCCCGCGGCGACCAGCCTGCCCTGCGCATCGACTACGTACGGAATGAGCCCGCCGCCGCTCACTTCCTGCAGCCGGCTGATGAGGAACTGCAAATCGACGACCGCGCCCACCATACCCAGAAATCGTCCGCCATAGCTGACCGGGCTGCTCACCAGAACAACGGTGCGCGCCGCGGTTCCGTCCCCCACGCGCAAAGCCTGTCCGTTGTAGGCGCGGCCATCGCGGGAGGCGTCAAAAGCGTGCTGCAACTCGCGCTGCAAAAAAGCGTCGGGAGCGATACGCCCAGCCGAGATGCCCTTGGCATCGGAATTCAGCAGCATGGCATAAGCGATGTCGTCGGAAGACGAAACGAAATTCTCCAGCAGCGCGCGCAGCTCCGGCGCCTGAATATTCTTGCTGCCGAAGTCGCCGCCGCTGGCCACTTGAATCGCGGAAGAAAGATTCGCCAGCATCATGCGCAGCGAGCGTTCGTGCAGCGAGAGATCGTCCGCGAGCGATCGCGTGACCGTGTTCTGCAGCAGCATTTCGTTGGTCTTCAGGCGGTCGCGATTGATGGCCTCGACTTGCGCCGAGTAGAAGTACATGGGAACGATACTGATGACCAGAAGCACGCCCAGAATTACATACAGAATCGGAATGCGCGCCGGATTGGGTGCAGAAGAAGACAAGTTGCTCCCCTGGCTAGATCTGTGAGCGCCGTCGCTTGAAACGGCGGCGGATTGGACTGAGTATCCCTCTAAGTTTAGTTTCAGGAAGAGCGATCGCGAGGCGAAAACGGGGCTTCTGCCGTTACCAAAGTACCAGCAAGATGACCCGACTGGTGCGGGGTTGGCGGGAAAATACAGCTGGGCCGCGAATCGCGCAGGAGGGATTGATTGGGTTACGACGGGAGAGTTTCGCTCTTTCCGCTGCGGGTCATAAGTTCATGAATCGCTTCGCGGGGATTTTTCCCTTGCTGCAGGATGGCGTGCATCTGCCCGGTTATCGGCATCTCGACGGCATGTTTCCGCGCTAAGCCTAGGGCCGCGGTTGTGGTGAAAACTCCTTCGGCCACCGAGCCGTGCATGGCGGCGAGAATCTCGGGTAACTTTTTTCCGCGGCCAAGTTCGACGCCCACGTGGCGATTGCGGGAGAGGCCGCCAGTGCAGGTGAGCACCAGGTCCCCGAGGCCAGCGAGTCCGGCCATGGTTTCGGTCTTGCCTCCGCAGGCGACGGCGAGTCGCGTCATCTCCGCCAGGCCGCGGGTGATGAGTGCGGCCACGGAGTTGTGGCCCAGGCCAAGTCCGGCGCAGATTCCCGCGGCGATGGCGATCACATTCTTCAGCGCTCCCCCTAGCTCCACGCCGATAACGTCCGCGTTGGTGTAAACCCGAAAGCTGGGATCGCTGAATTCCGCCTGCACGATGCGCGCTAGATCCACGTCCGCCGACGCGATCGTGACGGCGGTTGGATCGCCACGCGCGACTTCGAGCGCGAACGACGGTCCACTCAGCGCGCCGATGCGGGGAGTGAAGCCCTTCAAGTTTCTTGCGACATGAACGATCACTTCCGTCACGCGCATGTTCGTGCCGTTCTCGATGCCCTTGGTCGCGCTCACGAGCAGCATTTCTGGAGTTAGATCAACGTGAATCGCTTCGAAGACCGAGCGGCAATGATGAGAGGGCATCACGCTAATCACAATGTCGGCTCCCGCGATGGCGGCCTTCGAGTCGCTGGTTGGATTCACCGTTTCTGGCAGCGTACAGCCGGGAAGGAATTTCTCGTTGACGCGTTGCCGTGCGATGGCTGCGGCAATTTCTTTCTCATGAGCCCAGAGGCGCACGCGATGCGAGCCTCTGCGCCCTAAAACTATGGAGAGAGCTGTGCCCCAGGCGCCGGCGCCGAGGATGGCAATCTCGCTCATTCGCGCTTGGCTCCGAATCGGCTCTCGTTTCCGGCCAGCAAGCGGCCGATGTTTTCCTGGTGCCGGATGACGATCAGCAGCGAGGCCGCGCTCATGAGCGCCGGAGCAAGGGAGTCGTGCCCGCAGGCATGCAGTGCATAAACCAGCAGCGGGTAAGAAGCCACCGCTAGGATCGATCCCAACGAAACATAGCGAGTTACGAGCACGACAACGAGGAAGAGGCCGGCGGCGATCAGCACCGCTTTCGGGGCGATCATCAGAAATGAACCGAGGCCCGTGGCTACGCCTTTGCCGCCGCGGAATTTTAACCATACCGGAAACATGTGGCCGAGAATCGCGAACAGCGCAGCCATCGACATGGCGCGATACGGAAAATTCCCAGCCGTGCGAGCATAAAGCAGGTAGGCCAGCCCAACCGCCGCGCTTCCTTTAAGCGCGTCCAGCAGCAGCGTGAGCGCTCCGAGCAGCGGCGATTTGCGCGAGACGTTGGTGGCGCCAATGTTTCCGCTTCCGCTCCGCCGCACATCTTCGCCGCGAACGATGCGGACTAGCAGGTATCCGAAGGGAATCGATCCCAGCAAATAACTGAGGACGGCGATGAGCAAGATTCCGGACATGAAATGGTGCGCGTTAGTGCAGCCTGAACTGAGCCAACTTCGTATACTTTGCTCCGCTGGGCGAAGTATGGCTTTGATACAGAAAGAACTCGCGGGCGGTCATGGTACCAAACTCCTGCTGCGGAAGCGCCGCCAGTTTTTCTTGCAGGCCCTGAAAGCTGCGATTGGGTCGATCGTCCTTTTGCCGGCGAGGCGAGCCTGAGCCTCGGCCGCCCCGGGCTAAAGTTAGATGCGGAGTGTACGCGTGCTCTTCTTTCGCCACTCCCAGTTGGCTCATGCTCTCGTCGACCGCCGCGGCGAGACCAACCAGCGCCGCCGATGCCTCGATTGCCAGCCAGAAAACTCGCGGGGCCCGCGCGGAGGGAAAAAATCCATAGCCGCGAAACGTCACTTCGAAGGAATGGGCCACGATGGTTGCGAGTTGCCGCTTGAGCTTCTCCGCATCCTCCTCGGATTTATTTCCGATGAATTTGAGCGTGACGTGCAGCGCCTCGGGCCGTGCCCAGCGCGCATCCGAAGCGAATTCGCACACCCCGTCCAGAAAGCGCGCAATACGATTGCGAATTTCGTTATCGAGATCGAGGGCGATGAAGAGGCGCATAAGAAGCTCTTAGCCTTTAGCGGCTAGCTTAAACCCTTCTAGATATGCATTTCACCGGAGATTCGCGAGTGATGACGGGCAACAGCTAATCGCTAATCGCTAATCGCTACTTCTCACATCAACTTTCTTCGCACCATGTCGAGCGCCATGGTGGTGGCAAACCAGCGGATGCGCTGCCGATCGCCGGGAAATTTGCGCTCGCTCACGTCGGTGCCCCCGTCGCTGGCCAAGGCATGAAACACGAGTCCCACGGGCTTTTCCTCCGTGCCGCCATTCGGGCCGGCAACGCCGGTAATGCCGATGCCGAGGGTTGCTTCGCAGCGATAGCGGATGCCTTCGGCGAGCGCGGCTGCGACTTCGCGGCTCACCGCGCCATGGCGCTCGATCATGTCGGCCGGAACTCCTGCGAGTTCGGTCTTTACCGCATTCGAATAGACGATGGCGCCGCCGGCAAAGTAACGCGAACTGCCGCTCACCGAGGTGATGCGCTCGCCCAGCAATCCTCCCGTGCACGATTCCGCCACCGCCAGCGTGGCGTTGCGCATCTGCAGCCAGTAGCCCACGATCTGCTCGAGTGATTCGCCGTCGCGCGAATAGACCGCGTCATCGAGTTCCTCTTCGACCGCGTCGGCGGCTTCATCCACGCGCGCCTGCGCCGTTTGCACAGTCTCGGCGCGCGACTTGAAGTGCAACTGGATCTCTCCCGCGCCCGCTAGAATTGTCGTCTGCACGTCGGTAAATCGTTTGTAAATCGGCGAGACGCGGGCATCCACGTGAGATTCTCCCAGCATGGCGACTTTCAACACTCGGGTCGCAAGAAACGCGGGAGGCAGTTTGGCCCGCAAGCGCTCGCGGCATTGGGCTTCGAACAAAGCTTTCAGTTCGTGCGGAGGCCCGGGCAGCAGGATCACGATGCGCTCGCGGCCATCGAACTTGCCGCTCAGCCACTGTCCGGGCGCGGTGCCATTGGGATTGGGCAGAACGACGGCTCGCTCCAAAACGTCGGCCTGCTTGGCATTGTTCGGAGACATCTTCCAGCCGCGGGCCGCAAAGCGCTTTTCGATGCTGGCGAGAAGTTCTTCATCGCGCTGCAAGCCCACGCCCAGCGCCTCGGCCACGGCCTCGCGCGTAAGATCGTCTTCGGTGGGACCGAGGCCCCCGCTGAAAATCACGATCTCCGAGCGAAAGAGCGCGTGCTGCGCGGCGGCCACGAGGCGCGCAAAATCGTCTCCCACGATGCTTTTGAAGATGACTTCGACTCCCAGTTGATTGACCTGCTCGGTGAGGTAGAGAGAGTTGGTATCGGTGCGGAAGGGCGTCAGCAGCTCAGAGCCAACCGCGATGATCTCGGCGTTCACGGCTAGAAGTGTAAATGAAAACGGCGCCGGAGCAGGTGCGAATCGTGCCCAGCCAGAGCGCCTTACTCCGGCAAGGGGGCAAGCCCCTCAATATTCCAGGAAAGATGATGCACCGCGTCGGTAGTGGCGAGGATTACGCTGCGTCCGGGAGCGAAGGCCAGGCCTACCAGCCCGTGGCCGGCGACTTCGAGATTCGCCTTGCCCTCAGGCGTGATCTTCACAATGCCTCGTCTCCCGGAAAGCGATGCGGCAACGTACAGATTGCCGGCTGCGTCGAATGCCAGGCCCTGCGGGCGTCCCAGGCCGCGATAAAACGTGTTCACGGTTCCGTGGGGATCGATTTGGTGAACGCAATCAAAGCTTGAAGTGGTTGGTCCGGTTACAAACAAATCGCCTTGCGGACCAAATGCAAGATGATAGGCGGAGACGCTGGGCTCCAGTGTCGCGAAGACGAAGACCTGCTGATCGCGGCCAATCTTGAAGATGGTACCGCTGCGGTCTCCGACGTAAAGATTTTGATTGCGGTCGAAGGCAATTCCTGTAGCCACACCCATGCCTTCGGCGTAAGTGGTCATCGCTCCGTTGGGCGTTACGCGATACACCGCGCCATCCATGCGCGAGGAGACATACATCTGGCCATCGCGGTCGAAGGCGATGGAAGTCGCATTCATCATCTCGGTGACGAATGGCTTCACCGTGTAGTTGGTATCGATCTTGAAAATTGCGACCGGAACTTTTTGCCCGCGTGAGCCCGAGAACGTCACGTAGATATTGCCCTCGGCATCGAGCGCCGGGTTGGTCACGGGATGCAGATTTTCGGCGATGGGGACGGCCACGCTCACCGTCTGCGGATTGCTGCTGTGGCCATCCGTAGTCACAACCACCGGGCCGGAGGTCGCTCCAAAAGGTACGCGAGCCACCAGGAAAGAACTGGAGCTGACTACGACGCCGCCTTCCACCTCGCCAAACTGCACGCGCGGGCGCTGAAACTGCTGCGGCCGCAGCCCCGAGCCCGCGATGCGGACCTCGCCTCCGGCCAGCGCCAGCGCGGGCGATACGGACTCGATGTGCGGTCCGCCGTTCACGTTTTTCTTGCCCAGAATGCGGTCGGAAAATCCCATGGAAAAATACTCGTCCAAACTTCGAAGACCCTCGCCCTAGCTTAGAAGACCAAAGTGCAGTAAGAGATGCATTGTAACCAATGCATAGAGGCCGGCGGCAATATCGTCGACGACAATTCCGGTTCCTTCTGGAAGAGCCTCCAATTGCCGCACCGGCGGCGGCTTCAGGATATCGAAAGCACGAAAGAGAATAAAGCCCGCGAGAAAAGATTTCCATCCCAGGGGCACGGCGATCAGCGCCACAAGCTGGCCTGCCGCCTCGTCGATCACCACGAATTGCGGATCCTTTTCCCCGTAGCTGCGCGCCACCTGCGTGGCGGCGGGTATGCCGATCAGGGCGACGGAAACGGCCAGCGCGATGGCCGCGGGAGTTCTGAGTGGAACCGCGAGCGCACGGGCCAGCGCCGCCCACAGTAAAACAGTGGCCGCCGATCCCAATGTTCCCGGCCCGGGGTGCAGCCGTCCGATGCCGAATAGTGTGGCGATCAGCGTAGCCCACAGCGGAGGGGGGGACGCCCCCTCGACAGCCGGCGGGGCGCCGGCACTACTGTCGGCACAGCTACTGTCTGCGGCGCTTTTTTCGGTTCTTACTCTCATCACTCTTCGTCTTGATCCTCAGGCATGGTCTCTCGGATCTGCTCGTCCGTATCGGCGCTTTCCGATGGGATTACGTACTGCCCGCTGGCCCATTTGCCCAGATCGACTGTGCGGCAGCGGTCGCTGCAGAAGGGGAAGTCGGCATCGCCGCTTTTGACGACTTTCTTGCAGATCGGACAGCGAAGCTTGAGAGTGCGCTTGCGCGGCATGAAAAGAGAACGTATCCAGTAATTCGCGGGCTACAGAATTCTTGCCACTAGATCATAGTCGTGCGCTGCGGTGATCTGGCAACGATAGAACTCGCCGGGCCGGGGCGTGGTCTCTTCGGGAAAATCGTTGACGAATACTTTCCCGTCAATTTCGGGCGCGTGCATGGGCGTGCGGCCCTCCATCAGCAGATCGGTTTCTTCCGACATGCCTTCCAGCAGCAGGTCGAACTCTTGCCCCACCAGCGCTTTCTTTTTCTTCTTGCTGATCGGGCGCT
>Ga0116113_1000047_pt1 | contig 31450 bp, 25 predicted proteins | sample June2015DPH_10_2_FD_89788 | JGI IMG/M metagenome (GOLD analysis project Ga0116113, IMG submission 89788) | Peatland microbial communities from SPRUCE experiment site at the Marcell Experimental Forest, Minnesota, USA - June2015DPH_10_10 | ecosystem: Environmental > Terrestrial > Soil > Wetlands... | reverse complement strand
CCTGCGCCAGGATCCGCGCTACTTTCAGTTGGGCAAAGGCAGCTTCCGCCACCGGACTTATTACGCCATCAGCCGCAGCTTCGTGACTCGAACCGATTCGGGGCGCGAGCAATTCAACTACTCCGAGATCCTGGGCGGAATGTTGTCGGCCGCTATCTCCACCAACACCTACCATCCTCGCGCTTTCATTACCACGCGCTTCGATCCCGCGACCAACATGCTGACCTACGTTCATAACGACTCCGATCGAACGCTACCCAACACCACCAAAGTGTGGGGAACGCAGCTCGGCTACGATACTTTGACCTTGGTCGTAAAGGAATTCTGGCCCGATATCCATCGCCGCATATCGAAAAAGCGCAGCCAGGGTGAGAGTTCGCCGTCGGCCAATCCTCATCCTTGAATGCATTTTGACTCGACGACTGCCGAAGCGGCGGATGTGGAACAGCCGCCTCGGCTGGCCGCAGTACTGAGCCCTCCTTTAAAGGATTCTTTCGTGGGTGTAGCCGTTGCCGGCCAGGGCGGCGATCAGCTCTGCGATGTGGTCGGGGCCCCGAGTCTCCATGGTGATGTCGATCGCGGTGTCGCCTAGATTCACGTTGTGATAGGCGCGATCGTAGGAAGTCTCCACGATGTTGGCGCGGTGCTCGGCCAGAATGCCGGTGACGCTGTGCAAAGCTCCGGGATAATCGGGAAGGTGCACGCGCAGGCGCACCAGGCGGCCATCTTTCACCAGGCCGCGCTCGATGATGCGGGCCAGCAGCGTGACGTCGATATTTCCGCCGCTGATCACGACGACAACTTTCTTGCCGGATTTGGCTTGAAGAGCGGGAATGCGGCGATTGATCAATCCCGCCAAGGCAGCCGCACCGGCTCCTTCGGCCAGCATTTTCTCGCGCTCCAGCAGCAGCAGAACGGCATTGGCGATTTCCTCTTCTTCCACCGTAACCACGTCGTCGACATACTTCTGAATTAGCGGAAAAGGTCTCTCGCCCGCCCGCCGCACCGCGATTCCATCGGCAATGGTCACAGCTGCAGGCAAGGTGACGGGCTTGCCTTCAGCGATCGCGGCTTTAATAGACGGCAGCCGCTTTGGCTCCACGCCAAAAACCTGAATTGCGGGATTGGTTTCTTTGAGCGCGCAGGCGACGCCGCTGATGAGCCCACCGCCACCCACCGGCACAATCACGGCCTCAAGATCGGGATGCTGCTCAAGTAACTCCAAGCCCAGAGTTCCCTGCCCTGAGATCACGACGTCGTCGTCAAAAGCGTGGACAAATGTCAGGTGATCTTGCGTGCTGAGGTGCATGGCTTCGCCACAGGCCTCGTCGTAGTTGGCGCCGTAGAGAACCACTTCCCCGCCATAGCCGCGCGTCGCGGAAACCTTGATCAGCGGCGTGGCCAGCGGCATCACGATTCTCGCGCGAACCCCCAAGTTCGCAGCGTGGTAGGCGACCGCCTGGGCATGGTTGCCGGCCGAGGCCGCGATTACGCCCTGCGAGCGTTCTTCCGGGGTGAGGCTGAGCAGCTTGTTGAGCGCACCGCGTTCTTTATAGGCGCCAGTTCTCTGCCGGTTCTCAAGTTTCAGATAAACCGAATGCCCGGTCAGTTCGGAAAAGGTTTCCGAACGAGTGCAAGGCGAAACGTAGATCGAATTTCGAACCCGGGCCAGCGCGGATTGGATGTGGGAAAGTGTGACCATTTCGAAGCCGATGCGGCACGAAGATTCATCATCATACCGGAAGCCAATCGCGCGAACCTTAACCAGCCTGGAACCTGCGGCGCCGGCTTGCGATGCCCTGGGAATCCCGGTCGAGTCGGCCCCGGGAGTTGCACCCAGAGCCGCTCCCAGGACCGGACGTGAGCCTCTCGACTCCTCCGGCTCGTACCATCAAATCGAAGGCTACCGCCTTCGGTCCAAATATGAGGGTCATCCTGTTGCCAGTGGGCCCGATGCGGACGTTGGGGACCCATCCCCTTCGCTCCACGATCATTACAATCGCTTCATCACTACTGCGGGGCAGTCCGCCCCTGATCGATGTCTCGGTACTTTCGGCCTAATGGGTTCTCCACTTGCGCCTTTTCCCTTTACACCACCGACCAGGTTCTCAAGTTCCATAGGAAAGCCCGAATGAGAGTCACGCCTCCTCTACACCGGACACCGCATGGTCAGTTAGGTAAGTTTCCACCACGCCGATCCCGGAATCCACTACAAAACTCCGGTTTTGATGTCATCTGGCTGAGTTTCGATGTGGAACCAGAGGTTCACTTGCGCTCGTCTCTCTCATTCACACCTGACGCAGTCAAGCCGCGCCTTTTAACCATACCGTTCACCACCGCAGTCTTTCGACCTGAGCAGCTGATGGCGGTTGAAGCCTCCTCTTACAAAGCGGCTTCAGCCGCAGGGTTCGTGGGCAAGCTTCAGGGGCTAAAGCCGCTCATGCCCTAGCGGCTTTTGGCATCGCTGAAGCGATGTCCGGATACGAATCGTTTTTCAAGCTGAGCCACTGCCAGACTCGGACGAAACATCTTCGCCCTCAATACAGCGGCGCTGCTCCCGGCGGCCGCGTCTTCCACCTCCGGTGCACCCACAGCCATTGCTCCGGATACCGCCGCACATACCCTTCGATGATGGAAGTAAATTTCTGCGTGTTGGTCGTGATGTCCGCCTCCAAATCGCCAGTGCGAATCAACTCTACCGGCGGATCAAAGCGCAGCCGATACTTTTCCAACCCCGAATCCCAAATCGTAAAGGTCGGAACCACCGCCGCATCGGTGCGCAAAGCAATCCGCGCCAACCCGCTGGCGGTGCACGCTGGGATGCCGAAAAAATTCACGAATATCCCCTGCGGCGGAGTCATATTCGTATCCATCAGCACCCCCACCACCTCGCCCGCCTTCATCGCCGAGAGCAGCCCGCGCACGAAATCGTCTTTGTCGACGACTTTGTTGCCGTGCATGGTGCGATACTCGCGCGTCATCCGGTCGAGATACTCATTGTCCAGCGGACGCATCACCACGTGCATCCAGTGCCCGTGCATCGAATGCGAGAACGCGGAAAGCTCCCAGCCGCCAAAATGCGCGGTCAGAAATAAAACTCCCTTGCCGCGGGCGTAGGCGCGCTGGTAATTCTCCAGCCCGTCGTAAACGATGACCTGCTCCACGTTCTCCAGTGTGTAGACGGGAAAATGGCAGACCTCGGCGAGCTGCCGCCCCAGCGAAGCGAATTCGCCCCGCAGAATCCGCGCCCGCTCCACCTCACTTTTTTCGGGAAATGCCAGGGCAAGATTGCGCATGCCAACCTGCCGCAGGCGCACATGCAGAAGATAAACCACCCCGGCCAGGCCAATGCCAAAGCCGCGCGCCAGCGCCCGGGGCAAAATGCCAAGAATTTTAATAAACGGCCAGGCTGCCGCGTACTCAAGTCGCTGCCGCATTCGGGAGAAGTTGTGAGCCCTACCCTGTGAACCTCTGTGTCCTCGGTGTTAAAGATTTTCCTACAGCGGGGGAGGGTAATCTACTTAGCCGCCTCCTCAGCCCACTTGGCCAAAGAAGTTAGAAATGCGTTCGCTCCCACCGGAGGCTCGATCTTGCCAGTAAGCGAAGTCCGGAAGGGCACCATGCGCCCGTAAAATTCGCGAGTGCTGTCTTTATCCTGCTTGATCACCGCCCCATTCAAACTCACCCCGGCAAACAACCCGCGAGCCCGCGAATAAGTCAGCACCTCGGCCCGCATCTTCCAGTCGGTATTGCCTTCGGCGTGCCGCCCTACCGGACCGGCCGCGACCGAAGCGTCCGCGCCCAAAGCGAATTCGCTCGACAGCAAGTGCTTCATGCCGTCTTTATTCATGATCAACATGACTAAATCCACGGCCTGCCCGCCGATCTGAAAACCAACGCTTCCGCCCGTCACCACAAAAAATGAGGGAGCGCTCCAGCCCTTCGGGGTGCGGCAACTGGCCAGTCCGCGGCCATATTTGCCGCCGACAATGAACCCGCCCTTGAGCAGAGAAGGCACCACGGCCACGCACTCCGCCGAGCCCAATACTTCCTGCGGTATGCCCTTATCCGGCGCGCCCTGAATTTCGTCCAACACATCGGCCGCAGCCTGCACCCGGTCGGAAGCCTTGGTCTCCCGCTGCGGCGGATCGTCCGCAGCCAGGCCTACGACCGAGGAGAACGCACAGAAGGACAGAATCAGGGTCAATCGCAAAGGCTTGTTCATGGAATTCCTCATCAACTTGATATGAGAGTAGGCCGATGCTTTGGATTGTAAACGATGAGTAGGATGTTGTCTCAGAAGGAACCAATCCGGACAATTCTCGATGCGGAAGTCAATGCAGAATGCAGAAAAAATCGGGGCTGATCGCGGTGACCCTAATCGCCGCGCTCAACCCCGTCTCCCAGGTTCTGTGGTAGGTGAGGCGAGTATGCCGCCGAGCCGCAAACCGCGCAAGATTACCGAGGTCAGTGTCCCAAAGTAACTGAGAACCGAGAACTGGTTCTCTACTTCGCCGCCACCAGCGAATGCGTAATCGCATGCACCGACAACGCGATCCGGTTCTGCACTCCAACTTTGCGCATCAACTTCGCCACGTGCGCTTTCACGGTTCGCTCTTCGATTCCCAACTGCGATCCGATTTCTTTGTTCGATCGCCCCGCCACCAGCATCTCCAGCACTTCTTTTTCGCGGTCGGTGAAGGTTACGCGGCCGGCCGGAAAAATTCTTCCCGGCGACGATGAGACTCGCTCGATGAACATCGAAAGCACGCGCCGCGGAGCCCATACCGACCCCAGGCTCACGATGCGAATCGCCTGTGCGAACTCCGCCGGCGACGCCGCTTCGTCCACGTAGCCTTTAGCGCCCGAGGCAATCGCTTTAAGAATCGTCTCTTCGTCCACGCCCGATCCGGTCACGATAATGCGCAGGTCGGGCCGCGTGGCCTTCAGGCTGGCCATGACGTCAAACAAATTCTGCCCGGAGCGGTTGCCCAGCAAAATCAGGTCCACACTCTGCAAAGTAGAAATCTCGGCCAGGCTGGCGGAGATTAGTTCGAACTCAGGCTCGCTGTCGAACAAGGCGCGGAATCCCACAAATCTCAGAGGATCGCTCTCCACTACGGCGAGCCGGATGATCGGTTTTCTGGCAACTGCTGCTTTCATAGGTTTCCCTGTAGGGTTAGGTTCGTACTTAAGAGCATAGCGGCATTTGCCCCGCCTGCAAAGAGAACGTGACCGAAGGGAAATTACGGGAGTAACATAAAGCCGAAGGACTAAAAGCCTTCTTGCAGCGCCATTGGCAGCCGAATTCCTTGCCTGGACGCTGCCGGAGACCACAAGTGATGAAAGTAACTTCGCGCCGCGTAAGCCCAAGCCAATCTGTCCGCAGCAAGTTCGGCGCCCTTCGGTCGTTCGCCTTCATCGCCGGCTGTGGTGTGGTCCGCTCTGTTTTATTCGGAGGAGCCTTATTTGCGGGAGCTTTATTCGGAGCATCGCCCGCTTTTGCCCAGACTCCGGCTGCCACCTATCAGCCAAAGTTCCCCGGCGACCCCGCCCGCTCCGATTCCGAAGCCGCCGCGCTAGCCTATATGCGCGTGGTTCTCCGGGCCCAGCACCGCTTCGAAAAGCAATACGGACACTTCGCCGTCGCGCTCGCCGAACTGGTGCACTCCGGTTCCTTCACCAAACGCATGGTCGACCCCAACCGCGGCGACTACACCGCCGGCTTCAAAGGCAAAAAAGACAGCTTCATCCTGACCATGACCCCGCAGCATCTCGACGCTCAGCACCGCTCGTTCTACGCCGAAGATGACGGCAAAATTCACGCCGAAGAAGACAAACCGGCAGATGCAGATTCGCCCGTGGTGAAGTAGCCGGGTTTAACCCACAGGCGCCATCCCGGCCGCGCCTTTCAGCGCTTCGTCAACGAGCTGGGATTCGCTGCACCACGGGTTGGCATTCAAGGAAACGATGGATCATTCCGCTCAAATTCTGTGAATCACGCAAGAGGCCAACCGTTGCGCCCACTGCCCTTTTCCGCCGGACCCATGTACGCCGCGTTCTTCTGGGGCGTGTTCGGGTTATGGATCACGTTGGAAATCGCCTCCTCCAGACGAAAGCGTTCGGCTGATTCCTCACGAGCGAAGGATCGGGGCTCGCTCTTGCTCATTGTGATTCTCTGGTGGACAGGCATCGCCGCCGACTTCTGCCTCTCTTTTCTCCTGCCCCAGGCTTCCATCATGAGAGCGCGCGCGATCGCTTTTGACACCGGAATTATCTTCATGCTCGGGGGAATCGCCCTCCGCCAATACTCGATCGCGGCGCTAGGGAAGTTTTTTACCTTCGACGTTGCCGTGCACCAAGGCCACACGGTGGTCGACACTGGTCCGTATCGCTACCTTCGCCATCCCTCGTACTCGGGCGCGCTTCTCACCCTGCTCGGATTCGGCCTCGCGCTCGGAAACTGGGCGGGACTCGCCGCAGCCTTACTCTGTATGGCGGCCGCTTACACTTATCGCATCGGCATAGAGGAAGCCGCTCTCAGCGCGGCTCTCGGCGAACCGTACAGGCAATATGCCAGTCGAACCTGGAGGCTCATTCCCTTCGTGTTCTAGACTAATCTAGGCGGCGGAAAGGGCGCGGCTTCCAGCCACGCCGCTAGCGGTTATTACACTGACTTTGCCAAGATGATTTCCAGACGTGAATTTATCGCCGGCTCCGCAGTCCTAGCCGCCACTGCGAGCTTGCCCCGACCAGCTTCCGCATCGGAATCGATCCTGGTCAACGATATCCACTCCCAACTCAATGCCACGCGAGTGCTGCAAGTCCTGCAGCCGCACTCCACAGAAGAAGTCCAACAAATCATTCGCTCCGCGCGCAAAGAAAGAAAACTAATCTCCGTCGCCGGCGGACGCCACGCCATGGGAGGCCAACAATTCGGCACCGGAACCCTACTCCTCGACATTAGAAAACTGAATCGCCTGCTCCATCTCGATCGCGACCGCGGCATCCTCCAATCCGAGGCTGGAATCGAATGGCCGGAGCTCATTCAAAATTATTTAGCTTTGCAGACTGCCGCTGCGAACTCCTGGGGCATCGCTCAAAAACAAACCGGCGCCGACCGCCTCACCCTCGCCGGGTCCATCGCCGCCAACGCCCACGGACGCGGCCTGAAAATGAAGCCCTTCATCAGCGACGTCGAATCCTTCGTTTTGGTCGACGGCACCGGCACCGTCCACACTTGTAGCCGCAGCGAAAATCCTGAGCTGTTTCAGCTAGTCCACGGCGGCTACGGACTATTCGGCGTCGTCACCTCGGTCAAGTTGGGCCTCGTCCCGAGAACCAAGGTCGAGCGCGTGGTAGAAATCCGCACCACCGATGACCTCATGCCCGCCTTCGAAAAACGCATCGTCGACGGCTTTCTATACGGAGACTTCCAGTTCTCCATCGAGCGCGACTCCGAAGACTTCCTGCACAAAGGTGTCTTCTCCTGCTACCGGCCAGTCCCGGCAGACACGCCCATCTTCGAGCAAAGGCAGCTCTCCGACGAGAACTGGAGACAGCTGCTTCTCTTAGCTCACACCGACAGCAGAAAGGCATTTCAGACCTACGCGGATTACTATCTCTCCACCAATGGCCAGATTTATTGGTCCGACCTGCATCAACTCAGCATCTACCCCGACAACTACCACCGAGAAATTGACGCCCAGCGACACGCCCCCTACCCGGCGACCGAAGTCATCGCCGAAATCGACGTGCCCCGGCCGACGCTAAGAGAATTCTTCGACGAAGTTCGCGCTGATTTTCGAGAGAATAAAGTCGAACTGATCTACGGCACCGTCCGGCTCATCGAGCGCGACGACGAAAGCTTTCTGCCCTGGGCCAAGCAACCCTACGCCTGCGTCATTTTCAACTTGCACACCGTTCATAGCCCCGAGGGCCTGCAACGCTCCGGCGATGCTTTCCGCCGGCTCATCGAGATGGCCATCAAACGCAACGGCACCTTTTACCTGACTTACCATCGCGACGCCACGCGCCAGCAGGTCGAGAAATGCTATCCCCAGTTCGCGGAGTTCCTGCGCCTCAAGAAGAAACACGATCCCGAAGAGCGCTTCCAAAGCGATTGGTACCGGGCTTACAAGAAAATGTTCGCGGATAGTGTGTAGGGAACGACGCCGAAATGCTCATGTGGGATTATGTGGGGACAGCTGCCCTGGGCTGTCCCTCGAGCGCAACTCGACCTCGGCGCTGCGGACGGCATCGATACCCCAGATCTCCCAACTGCCTCGCAATCCGGATTTTTGTGATTCAATACTGTAAGACAGTCCAAGGCTGCAACTCAGCCGCTGGCGAACTCATAGGAGGAACGTATGTCCGCGACCGTCGGCGCACCCGCGCCCGAATTTTCGTTGAAGGATCAGGATCAAAAAGAAGTAAAGCTCAGCGACTTCCGCGGCAAAAAGCCCGTAGTGCTGGTCTTCTACCCGCTCGACTGGAGCCCGGTTTGCACCAAAGAGCACGCCTGCATGGTCAACGACAAAAAACAATTCGACCAGCTCGACGCCCAGGTTCTAGGCCTCAGCGTCGACAGCGTGTGGTCGCACAAAGCCTACGCCGACAAAATGGGCATCCACTACCCGCTGCTCGCCGACTTCCAGCCCCGCGGCGCAGTCGGCGCCAAATACGGCGTCTACCTCGAAGACAAAGGCATCACCGGCCGCTCCATCTTCATCGTCGACCGCGACGGCAAAATCGCATGGCGCAAAGACTACGACATCCCGGTAGTCCCCGACATCAACGAAGTCTCAAAAGCGCTAGCCGCAGTGAAATAAAAATTACTCATACCTGGCATCCTGAGCGAGGATGGATGCTTGCGCCCCAAGCGCAAGCATCCACTGCAGTCGAACGATCCCTAGAATGTAGATGTAGGCAGAGACCCTCAAGGCGTTCCCGCGATGCACCGGCGTTCGCTTCCACCTCTACGACCCAGCCTTAATCGCCGCCGCCTTGCCCTCGCGATACTCCACCACCAGCGGCTTCCCCCCATTCGGATAGTGCACCGTCTTCTCCTCCGTCGACGACCCCGCATCCGGAACGCCCATGCCCACCGCAAAATCCGCCTGCAATTCATTCATCCCCGGCTTCACTTCATGCTGCGCCACCGCCTGCCACACGTCCGCAGGCCAATGCTTATACAGCTCATGGGGATCTTCTACAAAAAATATTTCGTCCGAATAAATCTTGTATTGCCCGTCCGATTCGAATCCAACCGGCACCGCGTAGCTGTGCCCATCTTTTTCAAAGATCGCGACCACCTGCTTGCGCCCGCCCGGCGCGAGCACCGCCATCACGTCTCTTATCTCCAGCCGCTCGATCGGCCCCAGCACTCCCATCTCATGCCCAAAATCCACACTCTTCACCACCGGAACGTAGCGGTAGTAGGTATAGCGATAGCCTTCTTTCACCCAAACCGGCTGCTCCGTCAATTGCTTCGCCGACTCCAAGTCGTAAGGATGCAGCTTCTTCGGGACCACATAGTAATCCGCATTGGAGTAGCCGGCATCCTTCGCCTTCTGCTGCGCCTGCAACGCGAGGTTGTCTTCATGCCGCCGGTAAAGAATGTAGCCCGCGCGCAACCCGGCGACCACCACGGCCAGTACCAAAGCGATCTGAATCCTCTGCTTAGCCTCGTCACTCATGATGAAGATGTAAGCCCTACCCTGTGAACCTCTGTGTCCCCTGCGTTAAAGAATTTGGAATCTGGGTGCCGAAAAGCCGCCGTAAGGTAAACTGAAACGATGCCGACAGTAACCGAACAAGAAGTCCTCAGCGCTCTGCGAAGCTGTTACGACCCCGAGATCCCGGTCAACATAGTCGACCTGGGCCTGATCTACAAAGTGAACTTCACGCCCGCCGATCCGGAGCAAGCGAAGCAAGACGTAACCGTCGACATGACGCTGACTTCGCAAGGCTGCCCCGAACACGTGAACATCAGCGCCCAGGTAAAGTCGCGCCTCGAGCAACTTCCCGGAATCCGCAACGCCTCCGTGAATGTAGTCTGGTCCCCAGCCTGGACCCCCGAGCGCCTAAGCCCCGACGCTAGAAAGCAACTCGGCATCGAGTAGCCGGCTTCCGGAGTTCGGCTCCTCTGTGGTCCAGAAGCTCGCGATGCCCCTACCCGGAAGGACTCCGGAAAGCCGAAGCCGCTCTCCTCACCCACCCACTTCATCCCAAACACCCAGCGCACCCTTGCTGGCAGCATCCGTGATGCGCTGTCCCGCCTTGGCCGCCATTTCCATCACGCGCATACCGCGATCGAAATAATCCGGCAACGATTTGCGCACTTTCTCGAATTTCTCCGGATACTCCGAAGCCAAAACCGCCAACCCAAGTCCCGTAGCCAGCACCCCTGCCGGATATCTCTTCTTCATAAAAAGAATCGTCGCCGACCCGATAGCACCCGCCACCACCGCCTTCTTCCAGCTTTCCATGTCTCCCCCAATTTCAAATTTCTTCCGCGATTGTACTCCCCTTCATTCCTGCATCGTATCCATCCGCCGGGTTAAGACACCGTCCTAATTCCCGGCGCACGACCGTAGCGCCGTCCCGGCGGCTGTCCGGCGCGCGTCCCGTCCCGCCGACGGCGACGGCGAGGCCGCCCTGGGGACAGGCAGGCAAGGATGCCGGCGCTACCAATGCGGCCTTCGCAAACTAAGACACTACCCTACGTTGCGGCCGCAATTCCTGGGATTTGACTCCTTTCAATCACCGGGCCCTCAGCCAAGCTGATCCTTTATACTGCCTCGTTCCAAATTCCTTGTCGCATTGGAGGCGCCTTGTCCAACTACCGCTCCCGCCTAATACTTCTCGCTGTGCTCACGCTCAGCCTCGCCACAACCGCGCAACCCAATCCCCGCGCCCGCGATCTCGGTGTTCCGTTCGACGGCGCTCCGGGCCCCAACAACGCCATCACGGACGTAAAGGGAGTCGAGGTCGGCCACACCACGCTCCTCTCCGGCGAGGGCAAACTCGTAGTCGGCAAGGGACCGGTGCGCACCGGCGTCACCGCCATTCATCCCCGCGGCAAGGCCAACGACGACGCGGTCTTCGCCGCCTGGTTCACCCTCAATGGCAACGGTGAGATGACCGGCACCACCTGGGTGGAAGATTCCGGCTTCCTCACCGGACCCGTGATGATCACCAATACGCACAGCGTAGGCGTGGTCCGCGACGCCGTGATCGCCTGGAAGGTGAAGCACGGCACGCCCGACATGGAAGGCTACTGGTGGTCGCTACCGGTCGTCGCCGAAACCTGGGATGGCTGGCTCAACGACATCAACGGATTCCACGTCCACGCCGAAGATGCTTTCCACGCCCTCGAAGTGGCCCACACGGGCGCGGTCGAAGAAGGCAACGTCGGCGGCGGCACCGGCATGGTCTGCAACGAATTCAAAGGCGGCATCGGCACTTCCTCGCGCGTGCTCGCCGCGAAAGCCGGTGGCTACACCGTAGGCGTGCTGGTGCAATGCAATTACGGCCGCCGCGATCAACTCCGCATCGCCGGCGTTCCCGTCGGCAAAGAAATTCCCGAGCATCCCGCCTATGGCGACGAAACCGCAGAATCCGGTACAGGAACGAAGAGTCCAGCAAGGCCCACGTGGGGACCGCCGCCCTCGGCTGTGCAGCGGCGCGAAGCGCGGCTCGCCGACCGCGACTCTGGCTCCATCATCGTGGTAGTAGCTACCGACGCCCCACTAATCCCCACGCAACTCAAACGCTTGGCAAGAAGAGTCTCCCTCGGCCTCGGACGCGACGGCAGCTACTCCGGCGACGGCTCCGGCGACATCTTCATCGCCTTCTCGACAGCCAATCCGGGCGCCGTCGGCAGCACAGGCCTGCATCAACTCACCATGCTCCCGAACGATTCCCTCGACCCTTTCTTCCTAGCCACCGTGCAAGCCACCGAAGAAGCCGTTGTCAACGCCATGGTCGCAGCCCAAACCATGAAAGGCATCGACGATCATGAAGTGATCGCGTTACCCCACGACCGCCTGCGCGAAGTCCTAAAAAAATACAACCGCCTCGAAAAGTGAACGATAGAAGTGAACTAAAGTGAACTATAAAAATGTCATCCCGAGCGCAGCCGATGGATCGCGAGCCGATTCATCTGCGAAGCCGAAGCACCCGCGCGCGGCCAGCAGCGCCGGGCGGCCTCGCCAGGCGTTTCAACCACCGCAGCGATCCTGATCTCCCATTCCCACTTTGGAACTCTCTCATCCGCTACCCCTCATTACCTTCGCTGCCCCACCCCCGTGCCTAGCGCGCCCGCTACAAAAGACTACACTCGGAATTGTGAAGCGACACTATACCATCGCGCGCATCAAGGGCGGCATGCGATTCACCTGCACCCGCTGCGCTCACCATGTCAGCACCCTCGATTTTGACTTCCGCGATGGTAACCTCCGCACTCAGGCCGCAACCGCCATCAATCAGCACGCAACCAACGTCCATCACGAACCCGTGATGTTCTCCTCGCTCGACATCCAGCAGCGCGTTTGGCGATAATGCGTGTTGGGCGAGAAGGATGGAGCAGCGCCTCCGCCGACTCGCGCCGGCTGGTTCGATCCCCGAAAACCGAATGGACCTCATAAACAAATTAGATTGGACTTGCGTCCAGCCACCCCTTACAGTCCTTGGGTGCAGCATAGCCGTACCCGAACCCGCGGTGTTCTGCGGCGGATGACCGTGCCGGAGTCCGCCATCTCACTGTCTCGCCCGCCCTTCCGCAATTACCAGTTCGACGGCGCTTACGACGAAATGTTTGAGGCGCCGGGAGTGCCGCGCCCCCATTACAAACCGCTGTTTCAAACCCTGCTCGATCTCCCTCCCGAGGAATTACGCAAGAGCCAGCAGGCCGCCGACCTCTCGTTCTTGCATCAGGGCATCACCTTCACCGTCTACGGCAATTCCGAAGGCACCGAGCGCGTCTTCCCCAACGACCTTCTGCCCCGCATCATTCCTTACGCCGAATGGCGCAAGATCGAGAGCGGCCTGACCCAGCGCATCGCCGCCCTGAATCTTTTTCTCGAAGATATCTACCATGGCGGAAAAATCCTGGCCGATGGCATCGTGCCGCGCGAGCTCGTCTACAGTTGCCGCCACTTCCGCCGCGAGATGCGTGGCCTCTCCGTGCCCCGCGGAATTTACGTCAGCATCTGCGGCACCGACTTGGTGCGCCTGCCCGACGGCAGCTTCGCCGTGCTCGAGGACAATCTGCGCGTCCCCAGCGGCGTCTCCTACATGCTGGCCAATCGCAAAGTCCTGAAGAAGGTCTTCCCCACTCTCTTCCGCGATTATGGCGTCTGCCCCGTCGATCACTACGCCCAAGCTTTGCTCGCGACGCTGCGAGCCCTGGCTCCGCAGAATTCCTCTGGACGCCACGAGCCCACGGTGGTCCTGCTTACGCCCGGAGTTTTCAACTCGGCCTACTTCGAGCACACTTTTCTCGCGCAGCAAATGGGCATCGAACTCGTCGAAGGCCGCGACCTGCTGGTGCACGACAACGTCGTCTACATGCGCACCACCGCCGGACTGCGCCGCGTCGACGTGATCTATCGCCGCGTCGATGACGACTATCTCGATCCCCTCAGCTTCCAGCGCGACTCTAGCCTGGGCGTGCCCGGATTATTCAACGCCTACCGCGCCGGAAACGTCGGCCTAGCCAACGCCATCGGCACCGGCATCGCCGACGACAAAGCCGTCTACGCCTACGTTCCGCAGATCATCCGCTACTACTTAGGCGAAGATCCAGTCCTTGAAAACGTTCCCACCTACTTGCTGAGCGATCGCTCGCAGCGCGATTACGTTCTAGAGCGACTCGACCAGTTGGTGGTAAAAGCCGTCGGTGAATCCGGCGGCTACGGCATGCTGATCGGCCCGCACAGCACCGCCGAGCAGCGCGAAGACTTCCGCCGCCGCATTCAAGCCGATCCCCGCAACTACATCGCGCAGCCCACGCTCAACCTCTCGCGCGCCCCCTGTTTCCTCGAAGGCGAAGCCCAGGCCCGCCACGTCGATCTCCGTCCCTACATTCTTTATGGCGAGAACATGACGCTCGTCCCCGGCGGCCTGACGCGCGTAGCGCTGCGCCGCGGATCATTAGTCGTAAACTCATCCCAAGGCGGCGGCAGCAAAGATACCTGGGTGCTACGCGCATGATGCAGCCTTTATTTGGCGTCATCCCGAAGCCCCGCGTCTTCGCGAGTCTGTTAACGAAACTGAGCGCGGCGCACAGACGGTGGGACGAAATCGTCGCTGGACGCGAAGGAGCGGGACGCGAAGGCCAGGCACGGCAGTGCCTCCATCGAGTCCGCTTTAGCGGACGGCACGAGTTTCGCACCATAACTTGTCACCCCTCGAGCAGGCAGCCAACCGTTGAATTGTTACCGAATTAAGATCTTGACTGATCTCGCATGAACGATTACCGCGAAAACCCGATGCTCTCCCGCGTGGCCGACAGCTTGTATTGGATGAGCCGTTACCTCGAGCGCGCCGAGCACACCGCGCGCCTCATCGACGTCGACCTCCAACTGCGCCTCGATCAATCTCCCGACGCCGGCGCGGGCCGCTGGATCGGCCTTCTAGCCGCCCTGCAAGTCCCAACCCCAGAAGACGGCGCACTCGATGCCGAAACCCTGACGTACTTGCTCACGCTCGACCGCGCCAATCCTTCTTCCATCATTTCCTGCGTAGCCTCCGCGCGTGAGAACCTCCGTCAAGTCCGCGAGCAATGCAGCTCCGACATGTGGGAGCAACTCAATCGCCTCTTCCTCCAGGTCAAAAGCACCGCCTCCAGCGAAGCTGGACTTCCCGATTCCTACCAGTTCTTCCGCGCCGTGCAAGATGGCGCGAACCTCTTTCAAGGCGTAACCGACTCCACCATGTCGCACGGCGAAGGCTGGCAATACATCCAGCTAGGCCGCTATGTCGAACGCACCGACGCCGTTGCGCGCCTCATCGGCTCCCACTTCAGCCGCTTTCCCCACGCCCTCGACCAGGCCGTCGAAAGCGAAGAATATCTGGAGTGGGTCGGCCTGCTGAAATCCTGCGCGGCCTTTCAAGCCTACTGCAAAGCCCACACCGCCGAGCTGCGGCCGCTGCGCGTAGCCGAATTTCTCTTGCTCAACCCCGGCTTCCCGCACTCCGTGCGCTTCTCCGTCGATATGGTAAACGCAGCCCTAACCGCAATCGGCGAACTAACCGAGCGCAAGGCCGAGCACCCATTGCGCATCGCCGGACGCCTGCGCGCCACGCTGAGCTTCAGCCAGATCGACGAAATCATGGCCTCGGGCGCGATGGCCTTCGTGGACAGCATTCGCTGGCAATGCACCCAAGCCCACGCCGCGATCCATCAGGTCTATTTCGACTACTCGATCGAATCGACGCTAGTGGCATAGAAGATTTAGCAATTTGTGATTTGGTAATTTGGCAATGTAAAACCAAGATCGCAAGTTTCTTAAATTACCAAATCACTACATTACGATTGGTAAATCACCCGATTCCTAAATCGAATTCAGGGAGACTGCCGCCTTGATCTACCTAGTCCGCCACTCCACCACTTTCCGCTACCAGCCCGCGGTCCGCGAGAGCGTCATGGAAGTCCGCATGCAGCCCCGCAGCGACGGCGCGCAGCACTGCCTCACCTTCCAGCTCGACGTCACTCCCTCCGCCAACATCATGCAGTACCGCGATTTCATGGGCAACACCGTGCATCATTTCGATATCGCCGGCAAGCACGCCGAGGTTGCGGTCACCGCCCAATCCTCCGTCGACGTCCAATCCACGCCGCCTCCCAGCCCCGCCGAAGCCGGCGACTGGAAAGCTCTCGACCGCATCGTCGCCTCCGCCATCGGCTCGGACGATTACTGGGAGATGCTTCTCCCCAGCCAGTTCGCCCAACCCACGACGCTGCTGCAAGCGTTAGCCCGCGAACTGCGCTGCGAACGCCGCGACACCCCGCTCGCCCTGCTTTCCGAACTCAACGAAGCCATCTACAACGGCTTCGACTACGTCAAGAACAGCACCAACGTCAACTCTCCCATCGACGACGCGCTCGAATCGCGCCACGGAGTCTGCCAGGATTTCGCCCACATCATGATCGCTCTGGTGCGCGGCCTGCACATTCCCTGCCGCTACGTCAGCGGATACATGTTTCACCGCGCCGACGCCGACGAGAGCAAAGACCGCTCCCTCGAAGGCGCATCCCACGCCTGGGTCGAGGCCCTCGTCCCCCATCTCGGATGGGTCGCCTTCGACCCCACCAACAATCTCGTCGGCGGCGACCGCCACATCCGCGTAGCCGTGGGCCGCGACTACACCGACGTCCCCCCCACCCGTGGCGTCCACAAAGGCGACTCCCAGAGCGAACTAAGCGTAGCCGTCACGGTCAGCCCCTCCGAACTTCCCCCACCCGAACAAATCGCCCCCACGTTCGTAATCCAATCCCGCCCCACCTTCCCCCGCAACAACCGCCTCGATCACGAACAACAGCAGCAACAACAGTAGTACGGCGTCGGATTGTCATTCCGAGCAAAGCGCGAAACCTTGGTTTCGCACCGCCCCAACTCCCGTGGAGACAGCCGCCTCGGCCGTCAGCGGAGCGAAGCGACGCAAGTGTGGAGAAGCAAAGTGGGGAGCGGACACTGCTGCCCGCTGCCGTTGACCTTGCTGTCGCTGTTGCCGTTGCTTGTGCGACGTACGATTTGTGCACCGTACGATTTGTGCACCGTACGATTTGTGCACCGTACGATTTGTGCACCCTAGGATTTGTGCAACGCACGCTTCGTATCAGGGCACGCATTCATGCGCTCCGTAAAGTGCGCTTCGTTCGCGCGCCTTTAGGCGCTGCTTCAGCGCGAGGAGGTTTCACTTGAAGCCTTAACCCTCTGCAGATGGAAATAGGCGGACAAGAGTGTCCGCCCACACGAGCCACTCGGTACCAGGTACTGGGTACTGGGTGCTGGGTACTAATCGACCACAGCTTTGTCGGTGATCTCCAACCCCCGGTCGATGATGGCAAACGCCTCGCGCAACTGCAGTTCGGTGATGCAGAGCGGAGGGTTGGTGAAGAAGGTGTTCCAGCGGACGAAGGTGTAGAGGCCTTGCTCGCGGAAGAAGCGGCCGAGGGCGGCCATCTCCTCCGAGGTGCCGTTGAAGGGAGCCATGGGCTGGCGGGTCTTGCGGCTGCGCACCAGTTCGACGATGCCGAAGAGTCCGATCGACCGCACCGCGCCCACCGACGGATGCTTGGCCTGCAACTCCGCTCCCAGCGCCTTCAACACGGCGCCCATTTTTTTGGCGTTGTCGATCAGGCCATCTTCTTCATAGACGCGAATCGTGGCCAGGGCCGCCGCGCAGCCCATCGGATGGCTGTTGTAGGTAAGGCCTCCGTAGAAGACCTTGTCCTGAAAGTGCTGCGCGATGTGATGCCGCATGCCGACCGCGCCGAGAGGAAGATAGCTTGAAGTCAATCCCTTGGCCATGCACAGCAGGTCGGGAACGACCTTCCAGTGATCGACGGCGAACCACGCGCCGGTGCGCCCGAAGCCGGACATGACTTCGTCGGCAATCATCAGGATGCCGTGCTGGTCGCAGATCTTGCGCAAGCCTTCGAGGTATCCATCGGGCGGAACCAGAATGCCGTTCGTGCCGGTAACGGGTTCGAGAATGAAGGCCGCGATGGTGTGCGGGCCTTCGAGCTGAATGGTCTCTTCGATCATGGCGAGCGACGACTCGGCCGACTCCCAGCCGCGCTCGACCCCGTGATAGGGGTCGAGCACGTGCACCACGCCCGGAATGCCCGGCTCGACGGCCCATCGGCGGGGATCGCCGGTGAGGCTGATCGCGCCCGCGGTGGCGCCGTGATAGGAACGGTAGCGGGCGATGAGTTTATGGCGTCCGGTGAAGAAGCGCGCCAGCTTGATGGCGTTCTCGTTGGCCTCTGCGCCCGCGTTGGTGAAGAAGAAGGTGTCGATATCGCCGGGAGTGATTTCGGCAAGCTTCGCGCCGAGGCGCGCGCGGACCTCAGTGGCCATGAATGGGTTGGCGTAGGCGAGCGTGGCAGCCTGCTCGCTGATGGCCTGGAGGACGCGGGGGTCGCCGTGCCCGATGTTAACGGACATGAGCTGGCTGTTGAAGTCGATGAAGCGCTTGCCCTCCGGGGTGTAGAAGTAAATGCCTTTCGCACTGGCCACGGGGATGGGATCGACTTTCGACTGCGCGGACCATTCGTAGAGTGTGTGCTTGCGCGAGAGATCGACGATTTCTTTGCCGGTCATGGCGGGCGTTGCGACGGTCGTAGTCATGGGTTCCTTCCTAATTTTGCGATTGCTCGAGGAGGAGGGCGCGAATCGGATTCAGATTGGCCCGCATCACGCATCTGATGTATGATGCGTGATGACGGACGGTTATGCGCACGACGCTGGCGATCGACGACGATGTGCTGAGCGCGGCTAAAGAGATGGCCGCGGTCGAAAAAAAATCGGTTGGCGAAGTGATCTCTTCGTTGGCCCGACGCGCGCTGTCTCCTGCGGCAAGCAGGGCCAAAAGGCGAAATGGCGTGCCCCTCCTCAAAGTACGCAAGGGATCCCGTCGAGTCACTTCCGAACTGGTGAACCAGCTCCGCGAGGAGCTGCCCTGATGCGGTTTCTTCTGGACGTGAACGTTCTGATCGCCCTGATCGATCCGGCTCACGTGCTGCATGAGCGCGCGCATGGCTGGTTTGCGGCAAAAGGGCACAAGGCTTGGGCGACTTGCCCTATGACCGAAAATGGGGTTCTGCGTATTGTTGGACATCCTCGATATCCGAATTGTCCCGGTCCTCCGGCAGTCGTGGCCGAGTTGCTGGTTTCGTTCAGAAAACTGCCCGGGCATGGCTTCTGGGCGGACGACATATCGTTGCTTGACCGGGAACGCGTGAACGCCGCGCGTATTCTGGACTCCGCTCACGTTACCGACATTTATCTTCTGGCGCTCGCCGATGCGCACAAAGGACAACTCGCCACTTTTGATCGAAGCATCCCCACGGAATCTGTCGTTGATGGCGCGAAAGTGCTCCATTTCGTTTACTGAGTAAGCTGGAGCGAGTAAGATCCATCCCTCACGTGCGTTGGCGGTTTGCTCTCTCTCTCCTTGACCTCGTGGCGAATCAAAACTTGCGCGAGTGCTCTTTGGCCCAGCGCTCTACCACGACTTTCTTGTCGGTGTAGAACTCGATGGCGTCGCGGCCCTGGCCGTGGAGGTCGCCGAAGAAGCTGTTCTTCCATCCGCTAAACGGGAAGTAGGCCATGGGCGCGGCTACGCCGATGTTGATGCCGATGTTGCCGGCGGGGGCTTCGTAGCGGAAGCGGCGCGCGACCGATCCGCTGGAGGTGAAAAGCGAAGCTTGATTGCCGTAGGCGCTACGTTCGAGGAAGGCTAGCGCGTCGTCCATGTCCTTGACGTGGACCAGGCTCAGGACCGGGCCGAAGATTTCGGTGTCGGCTAGATCGCTGGTTGCGGGGACGTTGTCTAGGATCGTGGGCTTCACGAAGTTGCCGGATTCGTGATTGGGGATTTTCGAGTTTCGGCCATCGAGAAGCACTTTTGCGCCTTGCTCTTCGCCCAGGCCGATCAGCGATTCGACTCGCTCTTTGCTTTGCGGCGTTATTAGCGGGCCCATCTGGACGTCTTTGTCCAGGCCATTGCCGACTTTTAGTTTTGCGGCGGCGTCGGCGATGGAGTCGCGGAACGTTTTCTGCGCTTCGCCGACTGTTACCGCGACTGAGACCGCGAGGCAGCGCTGGCCGGCGCAGCCGAAGGCGCTGTCGCTGATGATCTGCGTGGCCATGGGCATGTCGGCGTCGGGGAGGACGATGACGTGATTCTTGGCACCGCCCTGGCACTGGCAGCGTTTGCCTTTTTCGCCGCAGCGGGCGTAGATGTAGCGGGCAACGGCGGTCGATCCAACGAAGCTGATGGCGCGGACTTTTGGGTGATCGATGAGCGCGTCGACCACGGCTTTGCCGCCGTTGATGAGACTCACGACTCCCTTGGGTAGACCGATTTTTTCCAGCAACTCATAGACGTAGCGCATGGTGAGCGGGACGCGCTCCGACGGCTTGAGGATGAACGTGTTGCCCGTCGCGATTGCGTAGGGCAGATACCAGAATGGAATCATGCCGGGGAAATTGAAGGGCGTGATCGCGGCTACAACGCCCAGCGGCTGGCGGATCATCATTTCGTCGATGCCACGGGCTACGTCTTCGAGGTTGTAGCCCTGCATCATCATGGGAATGCCGCAGGCTACTTCTACGTTTTCAATGGCGCGGCGCATTTCGGCTTTGCCTTCGGCGAAGGTCTTGCCGTTTTCTTGCGTGATGATGCGGGCGATGTCGGCGATGTGTTCTTCGAGCAGCATCTTCAGCTTGAAGAGCGGCTGGATGCGGTCTTCGGGCGGGGTGCGGCGCCATTCGGGGAAGGCCGCGGCGGCGGCTTCTACGGCTTGGTTCACTTCGCTTGCGTCGGCTAGCGGGACTTGGGCTAGCGTTTCGCCGGTGGCGGGGTTGAAGACGTCTCGCCACTCGTGGGCGGATGAATCGGTCCATTGGCCGTCGATATAGTTGGTCAGGCGGAGTGTGGGAGGGGCGGCTACGGTCATAGAGTGCCTCTAAAGTGTTGGTCCAGCATAATTGAAATCGTGGTCACGTTTCAGTTGTCCCTACGGGACTTGTTCCGCGGTTGTTTCAGTCCCCGCCCGTGACCTGGCGGGTATTATCGGTCGGCCCTCCGGGGCTCAGATCTCACCATTTCCATGAGAACACCTCCAGACAGTAATGATGATACTCACGGTACAGGGGTCTTTCGACCGGGATCCGGATGACAGGTCTTCCATGTTCCAATCTTAAACCACCTGGGCTACGACGCCTTTCTTGTCGCAGACTGCGGCCAAGGCTGATTCGAGCACATCTAGAGCTTCATCCATTTGCGCGTCGGTGATCACGAGCGGCATGAGCAGGCGGATTACGTTGCCGTAGGAGCCTGCGGTGATGGTGATCAGGCCGTGCTCGTAGCAGTATTGCGAAATTTGTTTGGTCTCCTGGTCGGCGGGTTCGCGGGTTTGTCGCGAGCGCACTAACTCCAGCGCTTGCATGGCTCCCAGGCCGCGCACTTCGCCGATTAGCTCCCAGCGCGATTGCCACTCAGCGGCGCGGCGGCGGAAGCGCTCGCCGATCTGATTGGCTCGGGCGCATAAGCTTTCTTCTTCGATGGTCTCGAGCACGGCCAGCGCGGCTTCGCAGGCCGCGGGATTGCCGCCGAAGGTTGCACCCAAAGCGCCGGGGCCGGGCGTGTCCATGATTTCGGCGCGTCCGGTTACGGCGCCTAAAGGCAGGCCTCCGCTTAGCGATTTCGCCATTGTGATCAGATCCGGCTCTAAGCCTAGGCGTTCGCAGGCGAACATTGCGCCGGTGCGGGCGAAGCCGGACTGCACTTCGTCGGCAATCACGAGAATTCCGTGCTTGCGGCAGATCTCGGAGAGGATGGGGAAGAACTCACGGGGCGGAGTGATGAATCCGCCTTCGCCCATGATGGGTTCGACGATCACGGCGGCTACGGATTCCGCGGCTACTACGCGCTTGAAAGTGTCCTCGATGTGGCGGGCACAATGAATCTCGCACGACGGATACTGCAGCGAATAGGAGCAGCGATAGCAGTAGGCGAAGGGCACGCGGTAGACATCGCCGGGGAAAGGTTCGAAGCCGGCTTTGTAGGGATGCGTCTTGCTGGTCGCGGCCATCGCCATGTAAGTGCGTCCGTGGAAGGCGTCTTCGAAGGCGAGGATTGCGGGACGCTTGGTGTAGGCGCGGGCGATCTTGATGGCGTTCTCGACCGCTTCCGCGCCTGTGTTGAGCAGAATTGTTTTCTTGGCGAACTTACCAGGAGTGATCGCGTTGAGACGTTCGGCGAGAGCGATGTAGCTCTCGTAGGGAAGCACGTTGAAGCTGGTGTGGAGGAAGCGATCAAGTTGGCGGCGGATGGCCTCGACCACGCGTGGAGCGCGGTGGCCGGAGTTGACGCAGCCGATGCCTCCGGCGAAGTCGATGAAGCGGTTGCCGTCTACGTCTTCGATTTGAGCGCCTTCCGCTTTGGCGACGAAGACGGGCGTGGCGTGGAAGACTCCGCGGACCACGGCGGCATCGCGTCGCCGCATGAGATCGCGCGAGCGCGGGCCGGGGATTGGGGTGTTGGTTCGAACCGTGCTCATATCGGTTTCTCGAGAGAACTCCCTGAAACGGCATTGCTTGTGCCGGCGTTGCAGGGGTCCTGCGGCTGCGGTTGATCTTCGCGCTTGGGCGCGAAGATCAATCCTCGCTCAGGATGACAATGTGCGTAAGGCTGCGTCATCAGTACCATCCGATTGGTTGCTCGTTCAGGTTGATGTAGACCTGCTTGGTTTCGAGATATTCTTCGATGCCCCAGGGGCCTAGTTCGCGGCCGAAGCCGGATTGTTTGTAGCCGCCCCAGGGGGCTTCTACGTAGGTGGGTTGCATGTGATTCACCCAGACGATGCCGGCTCGCAGAGCTTTTACTGCGCGCATGGCTTTGAAGATGTCGCGGGTCCAGACGGCGGCGGCCAGGCCGTAGGGGGAATCGTTGGCGATTTTCAGCGCGTCTTTCTCGTCTTCAAAGGGAATCACGGCCGCTACCGGGCCGAAGATCTCTTCCCGGGCGATGCGGGCGGAGTTGGTTACGTCGGAAAAGATCGTCGGCTGGACGTAGTATCCCTTGCCGATTTTCTCAGGGCGTCCTCCGCCGGAGGCCAGCTTGGCTTCTTTCTTGCCGATTTCGATGTAGTCGTTCACGCGGTCGTATTGTTCCTTGCTGACTAGCGGGCCCATCTTCGTTTCGCGATCGAGCGGCGGGCCTAGCTTGATCGTCCTGGCTTTTTCCACCATTGCCTCGACGAAGTTTTTGTAGATCGATTTCTGCACCAGGATGCGGCTTCCGGCGGAGCAGACTTCGCCTTGATTGATGAAGACTCCGAAGAGCGCGCCGTCGATGGCGGCTTCGAAATCGGCGTCGGCGAAGAAGATGTTGGGAGACTTGCCGCCGAGTTCGAGCGTGACGCGCTTTACGGTGTCGGCGGCCTGCTTCACGATGATCTTGCCTACGGCGGCGCTGCCGGTGAATGCGATTTTGTTTACGTCGGGGTGCTGGACTAGCGGAGCGCCGCAGGTTTCTCCGAAGCCGGTCACGATGTTGACCACGCCCGGAGGCAGGCCGCAGTCGACAAAGTAGTTCGCGAATTCCAGCGCGGTGAGCGGGGTTTGCTCGGCTGGCTTCAGCACGCAGCTGCATCCGGCAGCGATGGCCGGAGCCAGCTTCCAGGCGGCCATTAGCAGCGGATAGTTCCAAGGAATGATTTGTCCGGCTACGCCGACCGGCTCTTTGAGCGAGAGCGACATGGCATTGTCGGGAACGGGGTTGACGTAGCCGACGACCTTCGTGGCCAGGCCTCCGTAATATTCGAAGCAGGTGGCGGCATCGTTGACATCGAATTCGGCTTCGACGATGGGCTTGCCGGTGTTTCGGCATTCGAGTTCGGCCAGTGCGGTCGAGTTGGCGCGAATTTTTTCGGAGAGGCGGAAGAGGACGCGGCCGCGTTCTTGCGCTGTGCTGGTGCTCCATGGGCCTTGTTCGAACGCGGCTTTGGCCGCCGCTACGGCGCGGTTGACGTCGTCGGGACCGGCGTCGGGGACTAGCGCGATTACTTCCTCGGTGGAAGGATCGTAGACTGGGAACGTATTGGCGTTCTTGCTCGCGGTCCAGTCGCCGTTGATGTACATCTGGTAGGTTTTGACTTCGGTGGTGACTCCGCCGGGCATTTGGTTTCGACCTCCTCGGTACCTTCGGGGGCTAAAGCCCCATCATCTGTCAGCCGCCTAACGGCACGACTGAAGTCGCGTCCTGGTACGAACCCTTGCGCACCTCGCGAGCTGCGCCCGCTGGACAGCCGAGGGCGGCTGTCCCTACATGAATCAAGTTCCGCGGATCAAACTCCGCGGCCCGCTTCGCTCGCCGGAACGGGCGAGTCGCCCCTCCCCACGCTGATCGTTGCCACGCCGGCCGGTTGCAGGACTTTGTGGCGGCCGTAGACGAAGAAGAAGAATGCGGCCAGGCCGATGAAGAACAAGGTGCCGCCGATCATCCATACTTCGTACCAGAGGATCGACGAGATCTGTTGCGCTGGAAAAAATACCAGAGCTATGCCGAGAACTGTGGTCAGCAGGCCGCTTGTGCCCGCCAGCAGCATCGTCATGCGGCCGTACTGGCCTTGAGGAGTGGACTCTCTCACAGCGAATTTAACTAGCGCGCCGAACATATATAAGAACGGAACTAGCTGCAGCACTACCGCTAGGGAGAGAAGCTTTTGAAAAGTCTCCTGAACGCCCGCTCCGAGAAAGTTCATGATGACTAGAAACGCGGACACAATCGCTTGCACAACGAGCGCGGCGTAGGGTGTGGCGTAACGGGGATGAACTTTGCCGAGCCACGACGGCATATAGGAATCGAGGCCGGCCACGAAAGGAATGCGGGCGGAGCCGCCCATCCAGGCGGAGCCGATGCCGGCGATGGAGAAGCTGAGCATTAAAGCGAAGGGCACGGTAATCCAAGCCACGCCGATGCGGGCGGCCATGTGACTGACAGCTTGCACGATGCCCTGCAGTACGTTTACGCTTTTTCCTACGGCGATGAGTAGCGTGAGTGTGGCTCCGACATACAAAGCGCCGGAGAGTACTCCGCCCCAGGCCACGGCGCCGGGGAGGGTGCGGCGTGGGTCTTGAATTTCGTCTCCCATGACCGACGCTAGCTCGAGGCCCACCAGGCCGAAGCAAATTACTCCGAAAGAATTTAGAACGAAGCGGGGGTTGTCGGGGATTTTGAAATCGGCTGCGGTGATCGTGGTGCCAAAGCGTAGCCAGATGACTATGCCTAGTCCGATCAGGACTGCCGCTGCGATGAAGGTTCCGATTGCGCCGAGGTTGTTAATCCATTTGCCTACGCCCAGGCCCATGATGTTGAGCATGGTGAGCAGCGCCAGCAGTGCTAAAGATGTTGTGGAGGCGAAGAGTTTGTTATCCGCTAAAGCTAGATGGCGGGGGCCGAGCACGTAGACGGAAACGCCGACGAAGTAGAGCATGACCGTCGGGACGTAGAGCATGTTGTTGGTCCAGTAGCACCAGCCGGAGAGGAAGCCGTGGAAGTCGCCGAAGACTTCTTTGGCCCAGAGATAGACTCCGCCTTCGCCGGGGTAGCGATGGGCCAACTCGATGACGGCGATGCCTTGCGGCCAGAAGAAGAGAAGTAGAGAGATGATCCAGAGCCAGATGGTGACGCCGCCGTTGGCGGCGATCGAAGGGACTACGTTTAGGTTGAATACGGCCACCACGAAAAGCAGGACTAGATCGCGGCGGCCCAGGGCGCGGATTAGCTTGGTGGCGGGTTGTTCGGTGGTGGACAGATCTCGTTACCTCAGAGGCTAGAGCCTTGTTGCTGTTGGCGAATGATCGCAGCGCTTAAGCGCTGCACCACTCAAACTAAGCGCATCGACGTGGCTAACAGCGAACAGCGGTTTCGGAAAGACAAGAACCTTTTGATTTACAACTTTGTATCGCTTACAGCCTTTTTTATCCATGCATGCAGGAGCGGGCAGGAGTGCCCGCTCCCCACAAGCAAATCATCTAGTGCGCGGCGAGTACTGGTTGGCCGGCGCGTTCTTGTTGGGCTTTCGCCAACGAGTCTGCTATGTCGGCGAAGGCGGATAGGTGCTTGTCGATGTCGGCTTCGGTGTGTTGAACCGAGATGGTCCACTGTTCATCCCACCAGTAGGGTTGGGGCATAACACCGCGGTTGACCATGGCGAACCAGTAGTGGCGCCAGAGATCGATATCGATCGTGGTCCAGTCGCGGTAGTTGCGAATTTCTTTGGGGTAGAGCATCAACGCGCCGTTGACGCCCGCCTGCGCGATGTAGGCTTGCAGTCCCACTTTCGCGATGGTTTTGCGATAGCCTTCGGCCAGCTTTTTGCTGAGCTTGTCGACGTGCGCGTAGTTGTCGCGGGTCAGGACTTCGCGGAAGGTCGCCAGGCCCGCCGCCATCGAAACTGGATTGGTGTTGTAGGTGCCGCCATGGAAGACTTTGTGTTGCGAGATTAAGTCCATCACGGATTTGCTGGCGCCGAAGGCAGCTAGAGGCAGGCCTCCGCCGATCGACTTGGCCAGGCAGATCATGTCGGGGGTGACGCTGTAATATTCACTGGCGCCTCCCCAGCCTAGTTTCGCGCCGGTTTTCACTTCGTCGAAAATCAGCAGTGCGCCGTTTTTGGTGGCGATTTGGCGCAGGCCTTCGAGGAATCCGGGTTGCGGCAGGCAGAGGCCAACGTTCATCAGGATGGGTTCGAGAATGATCGCGGCGATCTCGCCGGGATTTTCTTTGAAGCGGCGCTCGACGGTGGCGAGGTCGTTGAAGGTGGCGACGACTACGTTCGCGACCGCGGACTTCGGCACGCCTAACCCTCCGGGGACGGAAATCGGGTTGTCGATATCGCCGAAGTCGGGGGCGTGCGGCTTCACGCTGACCAGCGCGGAATCGTGCAAGCCGTGATATGCGCCCTCGAATTTCACGATCTTATCGCGGCCAGTGGCGGCACGGGCGAGGCGAATGGCGTGCATCGTCGCCTCGGTGCCGCTGTTGCCGAAGCGGCACATCTCGATGGGAAAGCGCTTGCAGATTTCTTCGGCGAGTTCCCACTCCATGTCGTGGGGCATGCCAAACATGGTGCCGGTGGAGAGACGTTTTTCGACGGCCTTCATCACGGCGGGATGGCAGTGTCCGGCCATGAGCGCGCCAAAGGTGAGGTTGTAGTCGATGTATTCGTTGCCATCGAGATCACGGAATTTGCTGCCGCTGGCTTCTTTTACGAAGATGGGCCAGGGATCGTAGTAGCGATAGTTGCTGGCTACTCCGAGCGGAATGCGTTTGAGATTTTTCTTGTGCGCTTCGGCGGATTTGGGCGTGCGGCGCTCGAACGTAGCGAGTTCTTTCTGCAGTTCGGGGTACATCCAGGTCTCCAAGGGAAAGTCAAGCCGGCGGCGTTTCATGGCGGGCCCGCGGGCTATTAGAATGCCGGGCGGCAAGCCGCCCGGGGTACTTTGTTAGTTTAACTCTTCTCGCTAAAAGAAGAACTTTAAAGCAAATTGCACCAGACGGGGATCACCGGCCGATGTGATCTTACCGAAAGACGTCGGACCGTCAGAGAACCCGCCATCCGGGTTCGAGAAATTGGCGTGGTTGAAAATGTTAAAAATTTCGGCGCGGAATTGAAAGTACCGGGCTTCGCTGAGAGCGATTTTCTTGTGAACAGAGAAATCCCAGTCGGTGAGTCCGGGTCCGCAGCAGATGGTGCGTTGCGTACCGTTGTTGAAGCTGCCCAGCGGCGGAGGAGTGGCACCAGCGGGACACGGCGGCATCGGATTGGGAGTGGCGGCAGTGGCAAAATCACACGGATTGAACCAATAGCCAGGGGTCGTAAGCCCCAGCGAGGTATACGTCTTTCTCGGATCCAATTTTTTGAACGGAGCTATCAAACTAGGCGCCTCGGTACCCAGAAAGAAAAGGCTGTTGATGAGCTCGGTGTCGTCCTCGGTATTAAGGCGAATGGGAAATCCGCTCTGGAATTGTGTGATGCCGGAAACTTCCCAGTCGTTGAGCACCTTGCCTGCGAAGCCATTGTATCTGGTCTTGGGCAACTCCCAGTCGTAGCTCACCACAAAGCGCTGCGCCGAATTGAATAAAGAGAGGCCCCGGCTGGCGCGATAGTTGAAGGGATCGAGGGTTTCTTCGAAGGTGGAGCCATCGTCGAGCGACTTGCTGAAGGTGTAGGCAGCCTGGAACTGCAAACCATGCGAGAAGCGCTTCTGCAGCATCATTTCCAGCGCGTTGTAGGAGGAACTGGCGATGGTGTCTTCGGCGAAGATGTCGGTAAATACCGGGACGCCGTCCACGGGACAACCGACTCCGGTAAATGGATTACAGTTCGGGGAAGAGTAGGGACGCAGGCCGACAAGGTCCAGCCCGGAAAGCGACGTCCCTGCCGGGAGGACGGTCGGACCCTTGGGACCGTAGGGCAGGTGGAATCCGCTAGCCGGGGCCGTGGCACCCGTGGGGAAGATGAACTGCTCGTCTTCGCCGGTGGGCGCGCAGGTTCCGGCGCCGAGGACGGCATTAATGTCGAGGCAGCTCTGTGGATTCGACGGGTTGATATCGTGCGAAGCCAGCAGGCGATGGCCCTGAGATCCGACGTAGCTGATCTGGAACATCATGTTGTTGCTGAGTTCGCGCTGGATCGTCAAGTTGTACTGGCTGGTGTACTGGGCGCGCAAGTGCGGTTCGAATTCACCATAGAGAAGGATGGGACGAAACAGGGACAAATCGGTGGGCGTGTGTTTTGTGGGAGTGATAATGCCGTTGAACGGGTTAGGAGCAATTGACTCGTCCTGATTCACGAATGGAGTATTGAAAAATACATCGGAGAGCGAGGAACTGCCTCCAAAAGGAGGCTCGGCGCCGAACTGGGCCAAAACTAGCTCTTCAATCGGATTATAGAAAAGACCCCAGCCGGCGCGAATGCTGGTCTTGCCGTTGCTGCCAAAGAGCGCCGCCAAGGGACCGCTGGCGAAGTTTGGACTGTAGGCGATGCCTACGCGGGGGGCGAAGGCCTTGTAATAGGTTGTGGTCAGGCCCGCGGGAACGCCGGAATCGCCGGGGACTACCAGTCCTGTGGGCGCTGAACCTGTGTTGGCGCAGGTTGGATTCGGGACGCCAAAGCCTTGCCAATAGGATGCGCTGTTGGTGATGCCGCACGGGTAGACTGTGGAGTTCTGTCCCGGCCGGAAGGTTTCGACGTGACCCGCGATGTCGGTGGGAGGAGGACTGAATTCCCAACGCAGCCCGTAATTCAAAGTCAGGTTAGGCTTGAGCTTCCAACTGTCCTGCACAAACGGGTACACGGCAGTGCTGCGAACATCCTCGCGCTGGCCCGAGCCTTGGGTATAGGCATCCGCCAATCCCAGCAAGAATTCAGCATAATTGTCACCGTCTCCGGGAATAATTCCATTGGGGCCGCTGTTGTCGAAGGTGTATTCGCCGTTCACGTCAAAGTAATAGTACTGATCGAAGCGGGCGCGGCGGATATCGACGCCGAACTTATAGGTATGGTTTCCCTTGACCCAGGTCAAGCCATCGGACCACTGAAAGCTATTTCCCACCTGCGGGAGAAACCCCTCGAAGTTGTTGCCAAAGGATGCGCCGCCGGAAATGTTGACGTAAGGCACACCGGTGAGGCTTGCGGGAAGTCCCGTCTTAATTCCAAGGCTTGCGCCGGTTCCAAACTCACTGGTAATCGCCGATGAATCGGACATGCCGGTGAAACAGAAGGTTGTAGCATTTCCGCTGCAACTCGCGGTAACGGCGTTTGTGCTTTGAGGCTTGATGAATCCGAGCTCGCCCTCACGCATGTAAGTGAAGTGAGCTTCGTTTACCAGGGCGTTGCTGATGGTCCAGTCATGAGTGAAGTTATATTGCTGGAATCGCAAATTGTTATCGTTTCCGAAGCCGGTGACGTTGGCGCCGGAGGCCTCGAAGGTATCGTAGGGCTGCGATTCGCGCCCGTCGTTGAAGTAATAGTAAGCCGTGAAATTCTGCCGGTCATTGATCTTGTGGTCGAAGCGGGCGGTGAACTGATCGGCGTTGTCGGTCTGGGCCGGGACCACCTGATTCTGATTGCTTCCGATATTGGCAGTGGGAACATACTTCTGGAGCAGATTCGCCGCGACGGGATCCTGACACTGCGTTGGAATGACTCCCGTTGGAAAAATCGACGACCAGGCGACTCCGGCTGCCGGAGTCACCGCGGTCGGGACTGCGAGGATGGCGTTTGTGCAGCCCGTGCGGCCATTCAAAACGTTGGCTACGAACGAACTGCTAATCGACCCGCCGTTGGCAAAGCCGCCAACATCGGCGAAGTTTCCGCCAAATTCCGCAGTAGTCGGAACGTTCAACAACTGCCCCGGAACTCCGGCCCGAATCCGGCGACCTTCATAGGAGAGGAAAAAAAAGGTCCGATCCTTCTTGATGGGGCCGCCAAAGGTTCCACCGAATTGATTCTGATTGAGCTGAGGCTTACTGGTATCGGGATAACCGCGGGAATCCAGCACAGTGTTGCGGAAGTACTCATAAAGATTGCCGTGGAAAGTATTGCCGCCGGACTTGGTGATCACATTTACGACGGAGCCGGAGTTGCGGCCGTACTCGGCGTCAAAGGTGTTGGTGATTACGCGAAACTCTTCGACCGCGTCGGGCGTGGGTTGAATCGTGGGCGTATTTACGAACTGATCGTTGGCGTCGCCGCCGTTTACGCTGAAATTGTTGGCGCGGGTGCGGCCTCCGTTTACGGAGACCGAACCGGGATCGTCGGAGCCGGCGAACAAGCTGCCACTCGATCCCAACTGAGACTGTACGCCGGGCTGAAGTTGCAGGAACTGGTAGGTGTCGCGGGTGTTCAGCGGAAGTTCGTTCACCGAGCGGTCGTTGATGACCGCGCCGAGTTGCGTGCTCGTGGTATCGACTTGCGGAGCTTCGGAGGTTACATCGACGACTTCCTGCGAGCCTCCGATTTGCAGCGTGGAGTTTAGGGTGACAACCTGATTGACGTCGACGATCACGCCTTTCTGAACATTCTTCTTGAAACCCGTGAGCTCGAACTGGACGGTATAAGTGCCGGGAGTGACATCGACAAAACTGTAGTCGCCGCTGTCGCTAGTGAGCGCGTCACGGCTGATGCCGGTGGCTTCATTGGTCAGAGTGATCTTAGCCTGCGCCAGGACGGCGCCGGTGGGGTCGGCGACGCGGCCGAGGACGCGGCCACTGGCCCCCTGGGCGGAGAGCAGAGAAGGCAGGAGAAGTGAGACTGCGATGGTACAGCAAATCGTTCCGAGCCACGTCGTGTTCTTGGGCAACAAGGTCCAGCGGGCGCGCAGTGACGGCATGGAGCCTCCGGGCATCTTCGCCGAGACGTCTTTCAAAACGTCCGGGAGATGTTTTATTTTCTTGAAAGCGAACGCTTGTGTGAAGCCACAACCTTGCTATAATCCCGCAAGGTTAGAGAAGGGGGAGGCGTGCTGTCAAGGATAAAAAAAGCGCTGCATCCCATAGAAAATTCTTATCGTGGCATTGCGCTATGAGTTCGGGAAAGTCCGGACCTTATTTGAAGATTGGAGACGTGGCGCGGCAGGTGGGAGTTTCGCCGTCGGTGATCCGGTCGTGGGAGAGCCTGGGGCTGGCGCGGCCGCGGCGG
>Ga0116113_1000046_pt1 | contig 32233 bp, 25 predicted proteins | sample June2015DPH_10_2_FD_89788 | JGI IMG/M metagenome (GOLD analysis project Ga0116113, IMG submission 89788) | Peatland microbial communities from SPRUCE experiment site at the Marcell Experimental Forest, Minnesota, USA - June2015DPH_10_10 | ecosystem: Environmental > Terrestrial > Soil > Wetlands... | reverse complement strand
CCGTCGGCCCCCGGCAGCATCACGTCGAGAAGAAAAAGCGCGGGCATTTCGCGCAGCGCCTCCGAGATCACCGATGCGCCGTTGACAAAGCTTTGCACGTCAAATCCAGCGGCCTGCAAGTTATGCGAGATCAGCCGCGCAATATCTTCCTCGTCTTCGACCACGAAGACCAGCGTTCGAGACACGGCGGGCACTCCCGCATCGCCGCGCGGTTCGTAAGCTCCGAGGGGAAAGTGCATCGTAGGTTGCGGCGGCATGGCCCAAAGCCTCAGCCGCCGGACTCTGCCTTGAATCTATGGTGGGAATGTTGCGTGAATGTTTCCCGCGTGTTAACTAATGATGAATTTCAGAAAGCTCCTTCGCCGGCGCAACGTAGCGCGAGTTCGTGAGGACCGAGATCCTATGCCGAGGCTGCAGCCATCCCTTCTGTACGCTTAGAAAGCTGTCGACACTCTGGGTCAACTGAGAGTCGACCTCATCGGCAATCAGCATGATGTGCGGCAGGACCAAACTGAAATCCACCGTAGCCGGGCTGTCGGGAGACTAAGTGGAAGGCGGAGGCAGCGCGGCGGATCCTCAAATCGCCGTTTTACTCCTCGTGGCACGCCCAACTTAGGAAGCGTTCCGAACTAGCGATGAATCGTCTGCGCTTCCAAATCTCAATAAGAACCCTCATGCCCAGTCTCCACGATGGATTTTCACAGCAAAATCCCCATGCAGGCTGTGACATCGAACATCCGGAATGGTGATTCATACAACCGAGAACTGCATCGCACCGAACTCAGAACTCAGAACCGCCGCCTCTCTACGCTTCTGTTCTCTTCTTGGGCAAGTGCCGCAGGCTGCGGCCTTCAATCAGGCTATAAAGATCCTCGGCGAGATTCGTGGTGTGGTCGCCGGCGCGCTCCAGCGCCTGCGCCATCAGCAGCACCTCAAAACTCGAAGGGCTGCTCTGGGCGGCATGTTCGGTCAGATGCTTCTGAAACATTGCATGACAAACGCGGTCGATATCCTTATCCATTTGCAAAACCTTGCGAGCGCACTCCAGATCGAGATCGACGAATCCGCGGTACACCAAATCGAGCATCTCCCGCAGAATCGACGACATCTCCACCAGTTGCCGCACATCGGAAGCCGGGATCTTCTCACTGCGCGCCTGCACTCGCATCGCCATGCTCATCACCAGATCGCCGATGCGCTCGAGATCGGTGGTGCACTTCAAGCTGGTCAACAGTTGCCGCGCCCGCGCCTCATTCACCCGCGTAATCGCCGCGGGCAGCCGCTCGTCAATGTGGCGCTCGATCACGTCGAGCTCTTTCTCGCAATCTTTGATGGCAAGAAAAGCCATGCGCGAGGACTGCGTCAGCAGATCGCGCACGTTGAAAGCGGCGTCCCGCGCAATCAGAAACGCCCGCAGCGCGGTGCGCGTGAGGTCATCCAGCGACGCGGCTCCTTTGCCCGCCAGCTTCTTGCCGGCCTCCTGCGGCTGCGCAGGCTCGGCCACAACTTTTTCGCGGATGTCAGGATCTTCGGCGGCCGTGCGGGTTGAAGCGGATTTGCGCGCCATAGGGTGAGGCTATCAGGCGCAAGTTTAACTACGCAATGTGAACGGAAGGTTAAAACTTGCGGCTCTGGTCGCGAGACTCGACGGTTGCATTCGGAGCTTCGGCTCTGTCACGAAGTCGCGGCATGGAAAGCTCGGCACGGCAGTGCTGGGACGCGACCGCAAGAATAACCCGAGTCCGCTTCAGCGGACGCCACCCGCCGGGCGCAAGTCAGGCCTTGACTCCCTTAGGTCGAATGTCCACGAGCCGAGAGCTTATTCGCCGTTGCCAAAACAAGATAAACTGAGCCGAGCGGATGGAACTCCTAGAACATCTGCGCCGTCAATTTGCCTACGATGCCTGGGCCAACCGCGAAGTCCTCGCGGCCTTGACGAAAAGCCCTGCGCCCACGCGCCCTTTGGAATTGCTCGCGCACATCCTCTCCGCCGAGCAACTCTGGCTCGAACGCATTCTCCAGCAACCGCAGAGCCTTCCCGTTTGGCCCGTCATCAGCATCGCTCAAGGTGCGATGCAGATCGACGAACTCTCCGGATCGTGGCAGAAATTCGTAGACCGACTATCGTCCGCTAGCCTCTCGGAAAAAGTCACTTACAAAAATAGCAAGGGCGAACCGTGGACCAGCACGGTCGAAGATATTCTGACCCACGTCTTGCTGCATTCCGCCTACCATCGCGGCCAGATTGCCAGCCAGCTTCGCTCCGCCGGCGAAACCCCCGCCTACACCGACTTCATTCACGCCGTGCGCCAGGGACTGATTGAAGAACCCACGATCTCGACCGCGAAAGCCCGGCCCCCGAATCTGGAGTAATATTTCAGCGATGAAACCACGATGCTTTCTGAGCCTTGCGGCAGCCCTGTTGCTTTGCGCGGCTTCCGCTCTCGCCGGCGACGAACCCGAGTTCCCCTCCATGCCCGCCGCAGTTTCCAGCAATGCGACTGCCAGCCTCAAAGGCGGCTTCGATCTTTTCTCCTTGATGGGCGTCGGCCCCAAGAAAACCTGGGACGACGTCACCAACAAGGTCTACGTCATGCATCTCACGCACTCGGCCAAATGGCATCCCGGCCAACCCGTCCCCGGAGTAGCCGGCCGCTTAGGCGCATCCGCCGCCGGCGCAAAGAACCAAGTCGTGCTCATGGGAGGATACGTCGTCGATGCCCAGGGCACAGAGATCACGATTCCCGACGTGAACGTTTATATCGAAGAGCGCCGCTGGTATCGCGGCAAAGACATCCCGGTCGCCGTGGATCGCGCGGTCGTCGGCGTGATTCGCGACCGCTTCGTCTATCTCATCGGCGGCCACGCCAAAGACGGCCCGGTGAATAGCGTTCAGGTCTACGACGTAGAAAAAGATTCTTGGAGCCAGGCCACTCCCTTCCCCGGCACTCCCGTATTCGGAGCCGCAGGCGGCCTGGCCGACAACATGATCGTCATCGCGGACGGCGCCAAGTCCGGCCCAGCAGACGGTCCGCGCTACATCGCCTCCGACGAATGCTGGCTGGGAAAAATCGATCACAAAGATCCCAACAAGATCGAATGGACCAAACTGCCCGCCCACCCCGGCACCACGCGCTTCGGCATCGCCGGCGGCGGCTCCAACAAGGAACACCGCATCTTCTTCTTTGGCGGCACCACGACCCCCCACGACTACAAAGGGGTCTCCTACGACGGCCAGCCCGCTGAGGTTTCCACGATCACGTTCGCCTACGATCTCCATCACAACAGGTGGGAGAGCATCTCCGACACCACCTCCGAAGGCCGGCTCGACGGCAGCGGCATCGTAGAAACCCCGTTAGGCCCGGTGGTGCTAGGCGGCATGGCCACCAATCGCGCCGTAACTTCGAAAGTGACGCTGCTGCCGAAAAAGCAATGATCGAAAAAACAACGAGCGAACAAATCAGGAGCGAACAAATAATGCCTCGTATCAGGGTATGCCTTCAGGCATACCGTTAGAACTGCACTCTCAATCACGCTTTCAGGCGCTGCAATTCGCTTTCGTATCCCATGGAATTAGAAACCACAGCCTCATCCGCCCTGCCGCACACTCTCTGGGCATCCCTAGTCGAAGCCGTCCGCGGCTCTCACCAGGACTTCACCGCCGGCAGCCTCAACCGCGCCATCCTCCTGCTAGCCGTCCCCATGGTGCTGGAGATGTGCCTGGAGTCCCTCTTCGGCGTAGTCGACGTCTTCTGGGTCTCGCGCCTCGGCGCAAACGCCGTAGCCACGGTCGGCCTCACCGAGTCCATGCTCGGCCTTGTCTTCTCCGTCGCCATGGGCTTGAGCCTCTCGACCACGGCCATGGTAGCGCGCCGCATCGGAGAAAAAGATCCCGAAGGCGCAGCCATCGCAGCCGTGCAGGCCATCGCCCTAGGACTACTCGTTTCGCTGACCATCGGCGTACCCTGCTTTCTCTTGGCGCCCAACCTACTAAGCCTCATGGGAGCGTCGCCCGAAATCGTCGCCATCGGTAGCAACTACACCAGAATCTGCCTTGGCGGAAGTTTCGCCGTGCTCCTGCTCTTTCTCAACAACGCTATCTTCCGCGGAGCCGGCGACGCCGCCATCGCCATGCGCCTGCTCTGGGTTTCGAACATCATCAATCTAGTGCTCGACCCCTGCCTCATTTTCGGCTGGGGACCGTTCCCGCGCCTAGGCGTGACCGGCGCGGCCTTAGCCACGCTAATCGGCCGCAGCATCGGAGTTCTCTACCAGTTCTATCGCCTGATGCGCGGCACCGAGCGCCTGCGCATCCTCAGCCGCCAAGTCCGTCTGAACTTCGACGTGCTGCTGCGCCTGATCCGCGTCTCGCTGACCGGCATCCTGCAATTCATCATTGGCCACACCAGTTGGATCGGCCTGGTCCGCATCGTAAGCTTCTTCGGCGCGGCCGCTCTAGCCGGCTATACGATCGCAATTCGCATCGTGATCTTCGTGATCCTGCCGTCGTGGGGTATGAGCAACGCCGCCGCAACCCTGGTGGGCCAAAATCTAGGCGCCGGGCACCCCGAACGCGCCGAAAAGGCCGTCTGGCGCACCGGTCTCTACAACGTAATTTTCCTGGGTTGCGTAGGCCTGATCTTCATCTTCTTCGCTGACCCTATAGTCCGCCTCTTCACCCAAGACCCCACGATAATGCCCCTGGCAGCGGCCGGCCTGCGCATCATCAGCTACGGCAACCTCGGCTACGCCTACTTCATGGTAATGATCCAGGCCTTCAACGGAGCCGGCGACACCATCACTCCCACCATAGTAAATTTCTTCGGCTTCTGGATCCTGGAAATCCCACTCGCCTACTGCCTAGCCATACTGCTGCACCTCCGTTCCAACGGAGTCTTCTTCGCCATCGCCATCTCCGAAAGCGCCATGGCCGCCGCCGGAGCGATTCTGTTTAAGCAAGGGAAGTGGAAGAAGCAAAAAATCTAAGCCCCCACCTAGCTAAGCTAGGACCTCAGCCGGACTTTGGCAATGAAATGGGGTGCCCCACTTCTCGCATCTTTTGCGAGACGTGGGCTTCGGGAAGCGGCCCTCGCCTCAATGATTGTCGTTCCGACCGGAGCCGGAACGAAAGCGACGGCGGGGGGAGAAACCTGCTGTTCGCGGAACCTCGTCCAGGCTTTTGTTTCGCGACCTTTGCGAACCTTCGCACGCTTCGCGGTTGGCAGCATTTGCGCCCGAGATTAGGACCGCACCAGACTTTGGGTGGCGCAGCACTTCGCGGACGGCACCCGCCGAGGAATCAAGGGCCGAAGCCGGCAACCTTTGCGGCGAAATCGAACTGGGAACTGGAAACTGAGAACTGGCTACCGCGCCCGCGCCAGCACCAGCGTGATGTCGTCCGGTTGCTCCTGGTCGCCGATCCAATCATCAACGGCCAGCGTCACCGCCTGGCTGATTTGCGTCAGAGGCAGCCGCCGGTTTTCGCGGACCAGATCGATCAGCCGGCCTTCGCCGAATTCGCCGAATTCGTTTTCCGGCTCGGTGACTCCGTCGCTGTAGGCTACGAAGATTTCTCCAGGATGCATTTCGACGTCAGCCTCTTCGTACAGCATGTTGTCGAAGAGGCCGACGACCGTGCCTCCAACTTCCAGTTTCCGCACCGCGCCGTCGCTGCCAATCAGAATCGGCGGCAGGTGGCCGCCGTTGCTGTAGGTGAGCCGATGCGAGCGTCCATCGTAAATAGCCAGAAAGAGCGTGGCATACTTTTCCGGTGGGGTGCTTTCATAGAGTTGATGATTGAGCAAGCCCAGCAGCGCTCCGGGAGAGATCTCAATCCCCTCGGGCCACGCCGCCATCGCCCGGCTCGCGCCCGCCACCGCGCCCACGGCCACCGGCTCTCGCATCTGCGGCAGACTCTCCACACTGTAGGCGCGCACCGCCGAGTGGATCGTCGCCATGAGCAGCGCCGCCGAGATTCCCTTGCCGCTGATATCGCCAACCGCAAGAATCAGCTTGTGCGAGCTTGCGGTCAGAAAGTCGTAATAGTCGCCGCTCACGGTGCGCGCCGGCCGGCAGAAGCCATGCACCTCCAGCGACTCAAGATCCGTAACCTGTCGCGGAAACAATTGCGCCTGCACCTCCTGCGCGATGGCGAGTTCGCCCTCCAGCCGCTGCCTCTCTTTTTGATCGAGAATCAGCCTCTCGATCGACTCAGTCATCGAGTTGAACGACAACGAGAGTTGTGCCAACTGATCGCTCGACCGCACCGGAATGCGATGGCTGAAGTCGCCGCGATCGATATGCTTGGTAGCGTCATCGAGCTGCGCCACGGCTCGCGTCACGGTTCGAGTCATGCGCGTACCGATGATCAGGGCAACGAGTTCAATGATGGCGAAGAAGATGAGAATCCCCAGCAGGATGTATTCAATCCCCTGGGCGATATCTCCCAGCGAGGCGAACAGGTGGGCGTAGAGCACCGAAGGCCGGGTGCGCACGCTCACCAGGGCGCCTGCACGCGTCCCCACGCCAGTGGTCCAGTCGACCACGGGCAGGGGAGTGCCGAAAGTGATTTCGCGATCCATCGTGCCCGTAGGAGTGGAGAGTGAACCCACGGTAAAGATCGGACCGAAAGTCTGTTTTTTACGTTCCGTCGCGGTACTCGTCGGTGCTTTGCCGGCGCCGCTTCCACCCTCAATTTTTTCGGGCTCACTGAAGATACGGGTTTGAAAGACCTTGCCTTTGGCGGCGCGCTGCTGCGGGTCATCCGGCTGCGAGTCGCCGACCGCATTGCCAGCGGGCAAGAGGCTGATTTCTCCCAGGTTCTCCGCGATGACGGCCACCAGGCTTTTGTCCAGCGGCTCGCTGGTGACGACGGTCAGGTTTTCCTTTCCCACAGGAAACATCGAGACCACGCGCAGATAGAGTTCATCTTTATCGCGCACGATCTCTTTAAAAGGAAGCCCTTCGCGGACCGCCTTGGCGTACTTGTTATCGTCTTGGTTGAAAAAGTCAGGGAAGGCAAGCGTCTCCGCATCCTGCGCTTCGCTGGCAAGGGTCAAGGCCCTGGTGCCATGCCAGGCGCAGACCCGGCGCCGCCCCCAGGCGCGATCACGTTTTCTCAATCCGTTCAAAGATTCCGCCTTGGGAGCTTCGCCCTTCTCGATGCGCGCGGCCAATTCGTTGCTCACCGCGGCATTCACCGCCTGCAGGCTTCGCAGTTGGCCATTGATCTCAGAAGTAACCACGAAGCTGGCGAACTGCCCGGCGAAGAGATAGATCGTGATGGAAGCCATCGCAATCAGCAAAACGGCGGGAATTACTCCGATGAATACATAAGTGACGATCAGCCGGTTGCGCAGCCGCCACAGGATTCTGCGCCTCAGGAAACGGAAAGCGACAATGCAACCCAGCAGGGCGGCGTCGAAGAGCAGAAACTTGACCCAGCCTTCAAGACTCTCACTAGCCGCCGGCGCGATCATCTTCAGCAGCAGTTCAAGGACGAAAAGTCCAATGGCCAGGCCGAGCGAGTAGCAGGCTCCGCGCGCAACCCAGCCTTGCGGCCACAACTCCGCCGCTGTAAGCCTTGCACGAAAATGGGCGTAAAACTCTCGCATGATGTCGGCTGACGGTAAGCCCCAAAGCATCCTTTAGCGCGCGGCTCGCGGTCCGCCAAGCTTTCTGACTGCTGACCAGCGATTGCTCACTCAGATCTCCGGGTACAGATCGAAGAACGCTTCCAAACTCGTGCGCAGCTGTTTTTCGATCTCTTCTTTACTGCCTTCGAGCACGTGCATGGTCACGTGAGCCTCGCGTCCATTGGCCAACTTCACCGGGGCCTGGCCCACTTCGAGCACGTCCTCGGAAGGCAGCAGCCGCATGCCATACACTAACGTAAGATTCGCCATGTATGGATTCTAATCGCCCTTTTCGCCAGGACGAAAGCTTTACTCGCGCAGGCAGAGGTTGAAGCTCCCCTGCTGGTATCCTCCCTGAGCCAGCTGGGTTTCAGGCGGAGCGAAGGATCTCTTGGCTCAAGCTTCTCGGCGCACGGGAAATCCCTCACCCGGCTGAACTGCGCCGGGTTTCGGGATGACGGCCCATCCAAGGGAGGACAGAATCGAACCGAACCACTCCCCGCCGATAGACGGATTCAAGTTTCCGCCGGCAATCATTTAGAATTCCGAAACAATGTTCAAACTCACCGTCACCCTGGCTTTCATTCTGAGCGGCATTTTTGCCGCAGCCCAGCAAGCCCCCGAGCCGCCTCCGAATCAGCCGCAGGTCAGAGTCAACATGTTAAACGTATGCACGCCTTCCGCGCAGGAACAGAAGGAAATCGCTGCGGCTCTGGCGCGCATTCCCAAGCAGCCGTTGTTTAGCCCAGACTTTGAGGTCTCCCATGGCCGCGCCACGCTAAGCGACGCTCCGAACTTTCTTAAGCCGGGACAGAGCACGCAAATGTCGGACGACGATTCCATCGCCCGCTACGTCCGCATCCGCCACGAGTTTTCGGTGCAGGCTTTGTTCGCCACCGTGCAGTATTCGTTTAGCGACGATGGACACAGCATGGTCGAGACTCTGGTATTGCACGTGCGCGATCCGAAAGATTTGATTCAAGTCTCGATGGAAGACAGTGCGTCGTCAATCGGCAGCGCGGAAGCAATGCTGGCGACCAACACTCCCGTGAACCGCATTCGCCTCGAGCGCTTCGGCAAATCGTCGGTGGCGCTGGCCCGCTGCGCCGCATCCGACAACGCGCCCGCGACAGATCAGGCGGCCTACGAGCCGCTGTTCCACAGCGCCTCCGAAGTCCTGGCAAATTATCGCGGCCTGTTGAATGTTCGTCATCTGGTCCCAGCAGAGTTGGCGCAGATACCCAGCGCGGGGCAAAAGACGACCGTGAAGCCGAAATCCAACCAAGAAGAAAAGAGGTGATCTATCTCTGAGTCCACCGTGGTTATGGGTTAAGGTTTTGAGCTGAAGGCAAGCGGCTGCATCGAAATCCGAATTCCGCAATCTAACGGTTACAAATCATGAGCGAAACTCGCAACGTAGTCATCATCGGTTCGGGCTGCTCCGGCCACACTGCGGCTCTCTACACGGCGCGCGCCAATCTGAAGCCGCTGGTGGTCGAAGGCCACGAGCCCGGCGGCCAACTTGCGCTGACCACGCTGGTAGAAAACTTTCCCGGCTTCCCCGAGGGCATCATGGGGCCACAACTGGTGGAGAACATGCGCAGGCAAGCGGAGCGCTTCGGCGCCGAATACCGTATGGCGCACCTGACGAGCGTCGACCTCAGCCAGCGCCCGTTCCTGCTGCATCTCGGACGGCATCAGGTGCACACCGAGACTTTAATTATCGCCAGCGGCGCCTCCGCGCGCTGGCTGGGGCTTCCGAACGAGCAGAGACTGATCGGCCACGGTGTTTCATCCTGCGCGACCTGCGACGGCTTCTTTTTTTCTGGAAAAGAGATCGTGGTGGTTGGTGGCGGCGACTCCGCGATGGAAGAAGCCATCTTCCTCACTCGCTTCGCCACCAAGGTCACGCTCATTCACCGCCGCGACAGCTTTCGGGCCTCGAAGATCATGCTCGACCGCGCGCAACATAACGACAAGATCAAATTCCTCACCAACACTGTCGTCGAAGACGTTTACGACCCCGTCAAGCAGGAAGTCACGGGCCTGAAACTGCGAAATTTGAAGACCGGCGAGGTCTCGGACTTCCCCACCAGCGCGCTGTTTCTCGGCATCGGCCACGACCCCAACGCCAAAATGTTCGACGGCCAGCTCGATACCGATGCCGATGGCTACCTCAAGACCCACAACTACGTGCACACCCGCGTGCACGGCGTCTACGCCTGCGGCGATGTACAGGACCGCCGCTACCGCCAGGCCATTACCGCCGCTGGAAGCGGCTGCATGGCGGCCATCGAGGTCGAGAAATTTCTGGAGGAGCATGGCGACTGAAAACGCCCGCCTCCCCAGGCAACGCACGAATCACTCCCGCCCGTGTTCCAGTGTCGACAGCGTTTGACGAACGCGCCGGTAATCAGGCGTTCGATCTTCGGCGTCCAAGGCGATAGAGGGGTCGGCGTAGCCTGATGGTGGAGGTGTGGGTTTATGATCGCTCGCTTCGTCTGCCTTTTCGTTTTCTGCGGCAGTCTCTTTGCCCAGCAATCTTCCCAAACCTCACTCACCCCTCTATCACCAGGATTTCGCGGTGGTGCGGCAAGAGGTTGCTCTGGATCTGAAGTCCGGCGAAAAGGCCGGGTGCGCTTCTACCGCCGCAACGACGATGGCCAGATCGACTTCACCGGCGAAAACGTCATCGATCACACGGCCCGCGACGAAACCGTGCGCATCTACCCCGGCAACGCCTTCGATCTGACCGGTGAACGGCGGCGCACCAATTACATCGTGGAGATCGGCAAGAGCACGGATGGCGCAACAGCGCATCGCGCGCAGCTACCGAATCCTTTGAGATTAAAGTTCGCCACCACAAGAAAGAGCCGGTCGAGGTCCGCGTGGTCGAACATCTCTATCGTGCCCTGACGTGGGAGGTTGCCTCTAGTAGCTCGGCCGATTATAAGAAAACCGACAGCCAAACCATTGAGTTTCCCGTGACCGTCGCACCCGACGGGGAAAAAACCATCACGCGAGACCGCGCGCTACCCTTGGTGAAGGGAGACCGCCAGGCGGAAGCCAACGCCATTCTGCGGACGCCTTCGGATGTGATACAACCTTCTGTGATCTTTCCCTACCTATCCGCTATGGTTCGCGACCTGCTCGGTGCGGCATGTTGAGGGCGTTCTTCGTCGGTCTCTCCGAAAACGCCGCTTTAAGAAGATTCGCCGAGCGCTCGTCGCTGGGGCAGCGCGTCTCGCACCGCTTCGTAGCCGGCACTGAGATCGCCGACGCCGTCCACTCCACCCAGGCCGTCAACCGCGCCGGCATGAGCGTGACCATCGACAACCTCGGAGAAAATGTCACCAATCCCGACGAAGCCCGCCACAGCGCGCAGCTCTATCATCAGATTCTCGACGCCATCGTCGCCCATCAACTCAACGCCAACATTAGCCTCAAGCTGACCCACATGGGACTCGATGTCGATGAACAACTCGCACGCGACATCGTCAGCGGTTTGGTCGCGAAGGCTGCCGCAATGAATCCTCCCGGCTTTGTCCGCGTCGACATGGAGGGATCGCCCTACACGCAGCGGACTCTCGATTTTGTCCACGAACTTCACCGCATGCCCGGCAACGCAAACTGCGTGGGCACCGTGATTCAGTCTTATTTAAAGCGCTCGGAGAACGACGTAGAAAAACTTCTCGCCGAACGCATCCGCATTCGCCTGTGCAAGGGCGCGTACAAAGAATCCGCCGACATTGCCTTCGCCGCCAAATCCGACGTCGACGCCAATTACGTCAAGCTGATGAAGATCCTGATGAAAAGCGGCATCTACCACGGCCTGGCGACTCACGATGAAAATATCATTCGCCAAGCCCAGGCGTTCGCGACAAGCGAAAACATTTCCCACGACTCGTTTGAATTCCAGATGCTCTACGGCATCCGCCGCGACCTGCAACGCAAGCTGGCGCGCAAGGGATGGCGAGTCCGCGTTTATATTCCCTTCGGCAGCGAGTGGTATCCCTACTTTATGCGGCGCTTGGGCGAACGTCCGGCGAACGTGCTGTTCATTGCGCGCAACCTGCTGCGGTCCTAGCACGCGCCCACATGCGGAGCCCGAGCCTTTCCTCTCTAACGGACCAAGAAGTTGCGCAGGATACACTTTTCGGCTAAATCGGGTAAGATGCTTACGCCCTCCCCGGCAGATCGGTTCGCGCCATGGAGAATCCCGCTTCACCCAGAAAACTAGCCGGCCGTTACGAAGTCCGCCAGGTGCTTGGCCAGGGCGGCATGGGCCTGGTGTACCGCGCCTACGATACCGTGGTGCGCCGCGAAGTCGCGGTTAAAACTATCCTCGACATTCCCGATCCCGCCTCGCTCCAACTTTTCTACAAAGAGTGCGACGTACTGGCCTCGATGAGCCACCCTAACATCGTAGAAATTTTCGACATTGGAGAATTCGAAGAAGACGGCAAGAAAAAACCTTACTTCGTGATGCCGCTGCTGCCCGGCTCCACGTTGGATTATTTTATTCGCAAGGCCAGCCATCGACTCACGGTTGAGCGCACCATCGATATTATTTCTCAGACCTGCCGCGGCCTGCAGGCAGCCCACGAGCGCGGCCTGGTGCATCGTGACCTAAAGCCGAGCAACATTTTCGTGATGGAAGACGACTCGGTGAAGATCATCGATTTCGGCGTGGCCCACATGGCCGATACGCATACCACGCGCGCGCAAAAAGGCACGCTGCTCTACATGTCTCCCGAGCAGATCGAGTTGAAAGCGCTGTCGCCCGCCTCGGATATTTTTTCTTTGGGCGTGGTTTGCTACGAAGCCATGACCGGCCGCAATCCCTTCCAGCGCGCCCGCGCCGATGAGGTCGTCGATGCAATTCTGCGCCAAATTCCGCCACTGGCCGCCGAACTGAATTCCACGGTGACTCAGCCGGTGAGCCGCGTCCTGCACAAAGCCATGGCCAAACAGTCCTGGCATCGCTTCGCCAGCGCCCGCGACTTCGGCGACACGCTCAACAAAGCGCTGCGCAACGAGCCGATCGAGTTTTTCGATCCCGAGCGCACGCGTCCGCGCCTGCAGCGCGCCACCAAAGCTCTCGAAGAAGGCGACTTCCAGTTTGCCGGAGAGATTCTGGGCGAGCTCGAAGCCGAAGGCCACATGGACGACGCCATTGGCTCGCTGCGCCGCCGGCTCGATGGCGCGGTGCGCCGCAAAACGCTATCTCAGTTGCTCGATGCCGCTCGGGCGCGCTTTGAGGAAGAAGAAGATCCGCTCGCCCTGCAGAAATTGCAGGAAGCGTTGCAGATCGAACCGGACAACGCGGTTGCGCTCGCCCTTAAAAGCAAGATCGAAAACCGGCGCAGCGAAAAGCAGATTGATAATTGGTATCGGCTCGCGGCCCAGCACATCGAGAACCACGCCTACGGACACGCCCGCGAAGCCTTGAAGAATGTCCTTCAACTGCGCCCGAAAGAAGAGCGCGCGTTGCAGTTGCTGGCCGAGGTCGATCGCGAGGAGCAGGAATACAAAAAGCTCCGTCAGGAGAAGGAACAACTGCATCGCGCCGCCATGGATGCATGGCAGAAAGGCGACGTCAGCAGCGCGCTGGCGAAGCTCGGCGTGGTGCTCGATCTGGACCGCCGCGCTCCCGATTCCATCAATCGCGAAAGTGGTGCAACCTATCAAAGTTTCTACAACGAGGTGCGCTCCGAGCACGACGCCATGAACACCGCCTACGCCGAGGCGCGCAGAAATCTCGCCGAGCACAACTTCGCCAAGGCCATGGAGGGCTGCCAGGCCTATCTCGCAAAGTATCCGAACAATGCCATTTTCCAGGCCCTGCGCTACGACATCGAAGAGCAGCAGCGCCAGGAGTTGTCGTCTTTCATCGCCTCGATTGATCGCCAGGTCGAAGGCGAGCCCGATCTGGACAAGCGCGTCAACATTCTGCGCGAGGCGCTGCATCTTCATCCCGGCGAATCGCACTTCGAACGCTCGTTGCGCCTGGTGCAGGACAAGCGCGACCTGGTCAACTCCATCGTGGCCCGCGCCCACCTTCACGAAGAACAGGGTTCCTACGGCGATGCGCTTAACGATTGGGAGATTCTGCGCACGATTTACACCCAGTATCCCGGACTCACGTTCGAAGTGGAACGTCTGCAGAAGCGCCGCGATCAGCAGGTGCGGATCGAATCCAGAACTCGTCTGGTGGAGCAGATCGATACCTGCTTGCACTCAAGCGACTACGCTCGCGCGCTCGATCTGTTGCGGGGAGCGGCTGCGGAATTTCCTAACGACGCGGAGCTTGCCGAACTCGAGAAGCTTGCCGAGGACGGCGTGAGGCGCAAGACCGAAGCCCATCGTTTAATGACCGAGGGTCAGGATTTGTGCGGACAGCAGAAGTCGGCCGAAGGAATCAAGCTGCTGCGCCAGGCCTACGAGTTGGACGAGAACAATTCGCTGGCCCGCGCCGTGCTGGCGAACGCTTTAGTCGAACAGGCGCACGCGACGGTGGAAGGCGATTGGCGGGAGGCCGAGAAATTGGCGCGCGAAGCGCTGGATTTGAACCCCTCCCATCCCATGGCCAAAACGATTCGCACTCTGATCCTCGATCAGAAGCGCGAAACCTTCATCGAAGACTGCGTTTCGCAGGCCCGTAAACTCCAGACGGGCGCGGATTTTACAGGAGCTTTGGCTCGAATTGAAGAGGGGCTGTCAATTTATCCGCGTGAGGCCCGCTTGCTGCAAACTCAAGAGGCGTTGCAACGCGACCTGCAGACGCAGCGCCGCCAAAACCGTCGCCGTGATCTGGAAGAATTGCGTGGTATGGACGCGGAGGTCGAAGCCGCCGGCGACGCCGCTGCCAAACAGGCCTTAGCCCAAAGGATAAGAGCTTTCTCCGAGAAATACTCAACCGACGGAGAGATTTTGTCGGTCGCCAACGGCTTGCTGCATCGTCTGGGCTTGCTGGAACTGACCCGCAGTTCCAGTGTGCCCGCGGTCAGCGATGGCGCGACTTTGACTTTCAACTCTCCGCCGACCAGCGCCGCCGAGGTTCCGGCAGCACCGACCAGCAACACGGTCTCGGCGCCTTCGCCGGTTCCTGAGCCGGTCGCGATAAATACGGTCAAGGACATCGCGGCGGTCGTTCCCCCATCTTCGACGTCGCGGGGAATGGTCGCGCCCAGTGCGCCCCGCGCAACCCCAGCTTCGTCAAGTCCCAGGCCATCGGGAACTTCGCAGCGTTACCTGAAACCAATCCTAGCTGTGGTCGCGGCGCTGGTTTTAGTTGCGGTCATCGCGGGACTCTTGCGGAAAAAACCCGTGCCGCCCGTCGCGCAAACGCCCGCACCGGAAGCGGCCGTGACAGCCGCAACCCCTCAGCCCCCGGCGCCACTTCCGCCGATGTTGAAGCTGACCTCCGATAGCGGCGCAGGGAAAGTAACGCTCGACGACCAACCCGGGGCGGAATTTCAGGATGGACAATGGTCGCTCGACAAGATCGCCGCGGGCGAACACAAACTGAACATCGAAGGCGCGCGAAGCAAGACTTCGTTTGCGTTTTCGACCGCTGCTGACGCGGCTCCGGCTCTCAGCGGCCCGATCGTTTCGAAGGGAGCACTCGCGGTGGTCGTGACCGGAATTGCCGGCCACTTTCGCGTATACGCCAGCGATACAACCGCAAAAATCAGCCTCGATGGCCAGGCTCCGATCGACCTATCGAAAGAAGGCGTCGAGCTGCCGTCGGTCGCGCCCGGCACTCACGAGCTGGCCGTGACCCACGGTCATGATCAGTATAAACTGAACGTTGATGTCGGCAACGATCCCACGCTGAGCGCCTTCCTTGAATCTGCGCAGAACGAAGACTTGGGCACGCTGCTCGTCGTTGTGGGGCAGGACCAGGCCAGAGTTTTTCTCAACGGCAAGCTCCAGCCCGGGCTCACGCAGAGGGGCCAGTTGCGCATTCCGAATCTCGAATTCAAAGATTACTCGGTTCGCGTCTCGAAGAGCGGTTTCCAGGATCTTCCCGAGCAGAAGATCCGCCTCCGCAAAGGCGAGCAGGGCAAGGCGATCTTCAACCTGCAACCGATCCCGCACCTGGCCTCCCTGACCGTCACGGGCGGGGTTCCCGGCTCGGCGGTTCTTATCGATCAGACTTCAGCCGGAATCATTCAGCCCGACGGCACTCTCACGGTTTCGACCGTCAGTCCCGGAGATCACGTTGTCGAAGTGCGGAAAGATCGATTCAAGCCGCGGCAGATCAAGAAACATTTTGTGGCCGGGACAGCCGTTTCGCTAGCGGCCTCTGAGGTGGCGCTCGACGCCGCTCCGGCGGAACTCAAGATTTCATTTACTCCGGCGGATGCTCAGGTCACACTCACGAAAGCGGGTGAGCCCGCCATAAAGGTGAGCAACGGCGCGACGTTGAGTCTGGCCGGCGGCACCTATACATTGACCGCGAAGACCGCCGACAACTTCACGCGCGCTGCTCCGGTGGAAGTGACCGCGGGGCAATCAAAAAATGTGGAGCTATCGCTCGCTCCCAGCGGCATGTCGAAGTGGGAGGACCCGGCCGGTTGGAAGCAGGAAAAAGGCTCGTTCGTTCGCAAGGGCGGAGACTTCGTCATGTACAGTGTCTCCCCCACGGCTGGCACATTTGTTTTCTCAGCGATGCTCGAAAAAGGGCATCGCCTGCAGTGGATGCTCAACTGCACCGACGCCAACAACTACGTGCTCTTTCAAATGGACGACAATAATTTCTACCGCACGGTTTATCGAAACGGCCAAAAGGGAGACGAGACCAAAATCCCGCATAAGAACGAGAAGAAGAGCTTTCGGACCATTCAGATTCGCGTAACTCCGAATGAGATCGTCCATTCGATCCGGCAGGGAGAAAGTTGGGTAGTGCTTGACCGCTGGACGTTGCCCGGAACGAACTTAAGCCAGGGTAGGTTCGGTTTCTACATTCCCGGCGGAGATCAAGTTGCACTCGCGGGTTTCAGTCACTATGTTGACCTGGGCCCGCGTTAAGCCGGGACGTTCAAACCGTTCGAGCCTCCGTACAAAACTCTGCAAGAGTGAGCTGTTCAGATCCGAAGCGGTGCCGGCGGTGCTGGCAGCCACTGTGCTGAGCAGTTCTTCGACCAACGCCACCGATTGCGAAGCCGCTCCGGCTTCGTTGGAAAGCGCAGGAGACGAGGCTTTCAGGTAACTCTGCGAAGCCGCAAAAGCAGACTGCGCGGTGGAGAGATCGCCGGCGCTGAGCGCGCTGCCGAGCGCATTCAGGTTACCCGTGAGTTAGCTCGAAAGCGAGCTTCCGCTCGCCGTTGCCGCGCTTTGAAAGAGCGTCTGCAGGCTCGAAAGGGCGCTCATCAGATTACCGTTCGATAAACTGCTCTGTAAATTCTGTAAAGCTTGATTCTGCTCTTCGGAATCGTTGACGAGAGAAGGTATGCACTCAGGCTCGCGGCCGCTATTGGACCGACGCTCAATCATTCCACTCCGACGAGGCGTAGCAGAGTTTACTCCGCCCCTGCGCATACTATCGAGATCGCGTAGGAACTTTAACAAGATCCTTCGCGCCCCGACGCCGACCGAAAACAAAAACAACTCGAAACTCGAAAGAAATGACCAAGGGTCACATTTACGACTGAAAAGCCGACCGAGGCACGGCGGTAGAAGCTCGGCTGCACGACTAAACTATTTTTCAATATCGAAATAGATCTTGGTGGTAGCGCGATACTTCGACACTTTCTTCCCGTCCAGTTCCATCTCAAACTCTGCCACCCGCGCCCAGCGCAGGCCGCGAACGGTTTTCGCCGCTTCGGCTACCGCATTCTCCGCAGCCTTGGCGAAACTTTCCTTGGAAGTTCCCACGATCTCAATTACCTTTTGCGCCATTCTCTTCTCCTTCTCTCATCTTGATCTTGATCTTCATCCTACTCCGCTGGCATTGTAACCCCAGATCGCCCGAATTCCTTATCACGCGAGCCGTCTCCTCGGAGAACTGCATCAAAAACGCTGCGTTGGCTGAAACGAATCTCTTAGCAAACCTATGAGCCTCCCTCTCAAGAAGAATTATCCAGTCATGGAAGCCCGTCCGGCGGCCCAGCTTCCCTCCGGGCCGCAGTGGCAATATGAACCCAAGTGGGATGGTTTTCGCTGCCTCGCTTTTCGCGACGGCGAACACGTCGATCTTATGTCAAAGTCGGCGAAGCCGCTGACACGTTATTTCCCCGAACTGGTTCATGCTCTGGCAGAGCTGAAGGCTCAACAATTCGTACTCGATGGCGAAATCGTAATACCCTTCCAAGGATCGCTCTCATTCGACCGACTTCTGATGCGGATTCACCCGGCAGCCAGGCGCATCGCAAAACTCAGCGAGCTCACGCCTTGCATCTTTATCGCCTTCGATTTGCTGGTCGACGACAAAGGCGGAGCTGTTTTCGAGCTCGCTCTCGGCGATCGCCGCCGGCGGCTGGAACGATTTTTCCAGAAGTATGTAACGTCGAAACCGATGGCCACGAACCGAACGTTGCGGCTTTCGCATGTGACCGATGATTTTGCCGAGGCCCGCGAGTGGTTTCACAAGGGGGTGGAGCTCGATGGCGTCATGGCCAAGCGCCGCGACTTGCCCTACCAGGCCGGCTCGCGGCAGGGCATGGAAAAAATCAAGCGCCAGCGCACCGCCGATTGTGTGGTCGGCGGATTTCGTTATCTCGAAAAGCAACCCGTGGTCGGCTCTCTTCTTCTCGGTCTTTACGACGACGAAGGCCTGCTCGATCACGTAGGATTCACCTCCTCGATCCCGGTCAAAGAGAGGCCAGCGCTCACGCGAAAACTAAAAGCGCTGATTCGACCGCCCGGCTTTACCGGTAAATCTCCGGGAAGCCCGAGTCGTTGGAGCACAAAACGTTCCGCGGAATGGCAGCCGCTGGAACCTACCCTCGTGGTGGAGGTCCAATTCGACCACTTCACCGGAGGGCGCTTTCGCCACGGCACCAAGCTGCTACGCTGGCGCCCGGAAAAATCTCCGAAAGACTGCACGACGCGGCAAGTCGAAGGCGAAAACCAATCCGCCCTGGATCTGTTGTAGCTAGGCTGCATATGCTTATGTCCGCAAGTCCCTGCCTCACCCCATACTTTGGTGATCTGGCTGGCGCGCACCACTCTGGTTAGAGTTCGTTCAGGACTCTCCCGCTCGAGCGTCCTCTTGAGCCCCCTAAGAGAGGTCGATCCATGGCTTACTGCGTTGTGGCGGCGCAGCGGACGTGTGCTTACCGAACGATTTCCTGTAACTCCAGTTGCTATCACTTCGCGTCCCTGATCGTGATCGTCTCTTACCTCTTCCTCTTAAACGCCTGCTCGGGAGTTTCTGTTCCCGCCAGCTCCAATCCTGCCACTGCCGTTAACTCGACTTCGAGCCTGAGCTTTTCCGGTGCGCTTCCCACGGGCGTAGTCGGGTCCAGCTATAGCGCAACCTTGAATGTAAGCGGTGGGACCTCGCCCTACGTTTTCTCGCTGGCCTCGGGACAACTGCCTGCCGGAGTCCTTCTCGAAAGCACAGTGGGACGCATTTCTGGAACGCCTTCCGCTGTCGGTGATTTCAGCTTTTCGATTTCGGTTTCAGACGCCAAGAACCTGACGAAACAGCGACCGTTCCAGATTGCGGTCTCAGCCGCGCCGGTGCCATCACCCCCTGCGCCAGTACCCCCTGTGCCAGTACCCCCGGCACCAGTCACTACGAAAGGAAATTCGTTTCCCAATCTGCAAAGCAGCGTCGGCTGGGCGGGCTACGGTCAGGGACCGCCTGACTTTGTAGACTGCTCGCCTTCGCCATGCGATGGCATCAGTTACTCCATGGCGCCAGGCATCAAGTCGCCTTCGATGAGCGGAGCCGCCACGCAATATAGTCTCGGCGGCAGCGCCGTGTACTCCGACGCGCTCTTTAATAATCACCTGATCGGCGCATTTTCTTCGCAAGGCCTGCCTGACAACAACCAGACTCTGGTCGCCACGTACCACAACTTCACCTACGACGTTTATTTCTACGGAACGAACCTCGAACTCTCGCAGGCAGTCGAGTTCGATATCAATCAGTTCTTCGACAACCTCGGCTTTATCTGGGGCCACGAATGCCGCATCGCGGGCGGCAATGAGTGGGATATCTGGGACAACCTTAGCCAGCACTGGGTTCCAACCGGCATCGCATGCCATCCCAACAGCAATGCGTGGAACCACGTGACCATCCAAGTGCAGCGCACTTCCTCGAATGAGTTGCTCTATCAATCGATCACGTTGAATGGCGTGACCAGCGCGGTAAATCAGTATTACCATCCCGGCCCGGCGGTGAATTGGTACGGAATCACGATTAACTATCAGATGGATGGTAACTACCAGCAGGCTCCCTACACGATTTATCTCGACGACCTGACTTTTACTTACGAATAGAGCCTTCTTTCTGGGTTCGCGCCTCACATCGATTTACACGACTTACGGCGCCTGATCGCGGTCGGTACGAAAATCCGCGTCCCTTTCCAATCCGGCGGCAACTAATCTTCGACTCGGCGCCATCTATTGCTCGAAGTTCTCGAGCGCCACGACAGTCGACTTATGTTTGCCAGTAAGTACAAAATATTTACTGCTAGTCTAAGCTTGGCGGTAGCTTTCTCTGTCAGTTGTGGAGGCAGCCCATCCTCTACACCCCCGACGCCACAGGTCAGCGTTTCGCTGAACCAACCTGCGGTAAATCTGGCCGTAGGGACGAGCACACAGTTCACGGCCACAGTGCAGAACACCACGAACACGGCGGTGACCTGGTCCGTGGATCAAGTTAGCGGCGGGAACGCAACGGTGGGCACAATCAGCAGCGCGGGAGAATACAAGGCGCCAAGTCAGCCAGGATCTCACACCGTAACCGCCACCAGCGTGGCCGACACGACGAAGAGCGCCAATGCTGCGGTCGCGGTCGGATTGGTGTCAGTGGCCGATGCCGTGGGCACACTCACGCCGGCAGCCACGGACCAGTTTACTGCCACCGTGCATGGATTTTCGAATACTGCTGTGACGTGGTCCGTCGATGGGATCGCCAGTGGAAACCCGACGGTTGGCACCATCAACGCCGCGGGCTTGTATACCGCTCCTGCTCTGGCAGGAACGCATACCATCACCGCCACCAGCGTGGCAGTGGCGAAGGCGAGCGCTAGCGCCACGATTACGGTCGCAGGCGTGCTGTCGCTGTCGCCGGCGACAGTCGATGTGGAAGCGACTAAGACCCAGCAGTTCACTGCCACTACAAGTGGATTGACGAACCCCACCATCACCTGGTCGGTCGACCAAATTGCAGGAGGCAATTCAACCGTCGGCACCATCACTTCGAGCGGTCTATATACAGCGCCCACGACTGCGGGAAACCATACCATTACGGCGACAGCGAACGACTCCGCCGGCGCCAGCGTCGGAGTGACGGTCTTCACGCTTTCAATTTCGCCGGCGACAGCGACCCTCGCCCTCTTGGCTCCCGAACAGTTCACCGCGACGGCTCAAGGCTTGACCAGCCCAACATTTTCCTGGTCGGTCGATCAGATATCTGGCGGCAATGCCTCCGTTGGCACCATCAGCGGCACAGGCCTCTACACTGCGCCCTCCACTCCGGGGACTCATACCATCGCGGCCAGCGTGGTCAACACTTCCGGCAGCGCAGGCGCTGCGGTCACAGTAATCAACTTAACAATTTCGCCGGCACTGGCGACGGTTGATCCGTCAACCTCTCAGCAGTTCGCAGCGACGATACAAGGGTCATCGCAACCTCAATTTGCCTGGTCGGTCGACGGCACCGCCGGAGGCAACACCACGGTCGGAACCATCACTACCAGCGGACTCTACTCCGCTCCCGCAACGCTTGGCCAACACACCATAACGGCCACGACTGCAACCACTCCTACGGTGAGTGTCAATGCCACCCTCACCGTGATCAACGCGATGCCGGGTGCGGTGCTCACCTATCACAATGATGACTCCCGCGATGGTGCCTACACGCAGGAAGTGCTTCTTACCCCTGCGAACGTGAACCAGACTCACTTCGGAAAGCTGACTTCGTTTCCGGTCGATGGCCAAATCTACACGCAGCCCTTGTATCTGCCCAATGTAACCATAGCAGGCACCGCCCACGAAGTGGTCTATGTGGCCACGCAAAATAACAGCGTCTATGCCTTCGATGCCACCGGACTGCAGACCACGCCGCTATGGACCGTCAACCTGGGACCGTCCGTCACCAAGAACGATTATTCGGGCGTCTCTCCTGTAGTTGGCATTCTCTCTACGCCTGTGATCGATGCCACCACCAACATCTTGTATTTAGTCGTGGAGACACCCCCCAATAACCCAACACCCTTCCGTTTACACGCCTTGGATGCGACTACTGGCCTTGATCTCTCCGGCAGCCCGGTCACTATCAGCGGGACCGTTCCGGGCACGGGTCCAGACAATTCGGGCGGAGAGGTATCTCTCGGAACCGACTGTTATCAGCGCATGGGACTGGCGCTCAACCCCGTGACCAATGCGATCTATATCGCGTTCGGAAGCTGTAATCACGGCTGGGTAGTCTCCTACGATAAGACCACGCTGGCGCAAAAAGCGATCTTCAACGACACGCCCAACGGCGCCGGCGGCGGCTTCTGGGCCAGCAACGGCGCTCCGGCCATCGACGATACAACCGGCGACGTGTATTTGATGAGCGGCGTGGATTCGGGCGACCAGGATTACACTCCGCTGCTCTATAACGATTCGTTCCTTCGCCTCGATGCAAATACCTTGGCGGTGCTCGATTATTTTTCGCCGGATGACAACTTTGCCCTGGCCGTAGCGGATGCGGACTTGGGCAGCGGGTCCAACATACTTCTGCCAAGTTCCTCTTCTCTGCCGCCTGTAACCGTCGGTGGAGGGAAAGATGGAAATATTTTTGTGGTGAATCGCGAAAACATGGGAGGCTATCTGCCCCTCCCCGGTGGCAGCAACAACGTGATTCAGACCGTGCAGACCGGCGTCCCCCTCCAGTACGACAACATCTTCTCGACTCCGGTTTTCTGGAACAACACTCTGTATTACCACTGCAATCAGGACGTGCTGCGCGCCTACACCTGGAACCCAGGCAGCTCCACCGCACCGATCACAACTCCGCCCACGCTGGGCACTATCCCCTACAGCATGCACGGCGCCACGGCCTCGCTCTCCGCCAACGGCACCGCCCACGGCATTATTTGGGATATCGACAACACAGCTTATGTCAGCCTGGGCAATGGGACTAACCCGTCGGTACTGCACGCCTACGACGCCAGCAATGTTACCACCGAGCTTTACAACAGCTCGCAGGCGGGCACTCGCGACACGGCCGGCTACGCTCTAAAGTTCACCGTGCCCACCATCGCCAACGGTAAAGTTTTTGTGCCGACTTCGAACGAACTCGACATCTACGGCCTGCTGCCGTGAAGGCAGGCCGTATTCTCCCTCCAGAACGATAAATGACGGCGTGACCAAAGGTCACGGAGCGCTCTTTGAAGATTCATCCAGGGCTGGTTTGACCGACACCAGTCTTTTCCCCGCGGTAGTGGTATGACCAGTATAATTGCGCCTCGCGAGGGAATCCCGTTTCGAGCGCTATGCGGTTCTACGAAAAGACAGCGGTTTGGCCTGCGCTCAAACGCCTGGCCCTGGGTGTGGGACTGATCGTTCTATTTTCCTCCATACTTCTGCTCACGGATTTAGGCCATCGCAATACGGCTTCTGCGAAGGCTGCCGCCAACACCGGTGTCCACGGCAGAATGGCAAAGGCCGCCATCGTGTATTTCGCCCGCGATGTTGGCACCGACCAGTGTATCCAGGGCCTGCTCGACGGCCTGAAGGCGAGCGGCTTTGACGAAGGCAAAAATCTCGAAATCCTCCGCGCCGATGCGCAAGGCGAAATGATCAACATCCCCGCCATGCTGCAGAACTATGACGGCTCCGACGTCGACCTGATTATGACCATCACCACTCCGTGCCTCACCGGGGCCTGCAACCGGGTGAAGCACAAGCCCGTGGTCTTCACCTGCGTCACCGATCCTATCGCCGCCGGCGCCGGTAGGGCTCACGACGACCACTTGCCTTTCGTGACCGGCGTAGGAAGTTTCCCTCCGATCGACCGCACTCTGAATTTAATGCAAAAGCTGGTTCCCGGCCTCCGCGCCGTGGGCACCCTGTACAACCCGGCCGAGGCCAATTCGGTGAAGGAGATTAGCGCGGCCCGCGAGATTTTCAAGAAGCGTGGTGTGAGGCTGGAAGAGATCGCCCTCGCCGGCTCCAATGAAGTCTTGCAGGCGGTGCAGATCCTTGCCGCGCGCGACATTCAGGCGGTGTGGCTGCCCGGCGACAACACTGCCATCCAGGGCTATGAAGGAGCGGTGAAAGGCGCCAAGGATGCGCGCTTACCCTTGATCACCGACGAGTGCTCCGAGTTGCCCCGCGGCGGTCTGGCCTGCCTCGGCATCAGTCTGCACTCCGCGGCCATGGCCTCGGGAAAGCTGGCAGGCCGGGTGCTGCTCGGAGCCGACCCAAGAACTCTGCCGCTGGAAGAAGTGGCCGTCGAAGAATTGGCCATCAGCCGCGAAGATGCGGCGCGCCTTGGCCTTGCCATTCCCCCGGAGCTCGCGCAGAAGGTGCGCCCTTAGCGCTCTCGCCACCCGCCCATGGAAATCGTCACCCAACCAATCGGGGATGCGCTCGAAGTCAAGGTAAAGGGACGCCTCGACAACTATTGGACCGAGCACCTGCGCGGCAGCCTGGAGGAAGTGATTCGCGGAGGCGCGCACGGCATTCGCCTGAACGCATCGGAAATTTCCTTTCTCAGTTCCGCCGGCGTCGGCCTGCTGGTTAAGATTCACACCCAGCTGAAGGGCATCGGCGGAAGTTTCGTCGTGACCAGTCCTTCACAGCGCGTGAAGCAGGTGTTGGATCTGTGCCAGCTTTCGCCCATTCTCCTCGCCCAGGCCGTGCCGGCTGCGCCGCCTGCGGTTCACAAAAAAGAAGTGCGCCGGTTTTCCTCGTCCGCGGCATCGTTCGAAGTCATCGAGTGCGCTCCGGCGCGGCCCCTGATCTGCGAGCGCATCGGCGACCCCGCATGGCTCAAGGGTTGCGGCTTTGCCGCGGAGGATTGCCGCCTGATCGCCTATCCCGAAGCTGCCTTCGGCTTTGGCCTGGGAGCTTTCGGCAACGGCTTCGAGGAGGCGCGCACGCGCTTTGGCGAATTCCTGGCGGTAGGCGGCTCGGCCGCTTATCTGCCTACAGACGGAACCAATGTGCCCGATTTCATGGTCTCGAGCGGCGATCTGGTCCCGGAGATGAACATGCTTTACGGCCTGCGCTGCGCAGGCGGTTTCAGCCACCTGATGCGCTTTGAAACCTCCGCCACCGAAGGCCCCATCGCATTGGCGGAACTGGTGCGAACCGCACTCGAGATTTCCGGGGCTCCGGCCATCGGCATGGTGATGGTGGTCGAGTCGGCCGGATTGGTGGGGGCCGCGCTGCGCCGCTCCCCCGCCGCGACCGCTGGAGTGGGTAACGCTCTGTTTAAATATCCCGAGATTCGTTCCTGGCTGTCGTTCTCCACCGAAAGGCTGTACGCGCGCTCGCTGGCCCTGATCTCCGGCGTAGCGGCGAGTTCCGAATGCGCGCCGCTGGCTCCGCTGCTGCGGCCACTGGGGCGCGGAGCGTGGCCTGCAGGGCATTTCCACGCTGCGGCATTTTCCTATCGTCCGCTGCAAAAGGGGAACATCGATCTGAAAACCACGGTCACAACGTTATTCGAAACCGAAACGCTGCAAGGCGTGCTTCACCTTCTAACCGACGATCGCGTCGTGGCCGGGATGCAGCAGAGCGAATTCGTCCGCGGCGCATGCTGGATCGGCGCGGCGTCTGAGGTTCGATAAGAAGATCGATAAAAGGCCCGATAACGGATCCGATGAAAATTGCTCACAGAAATACCGATCTGTTGGAGGCGAAAACGGCATGAGCCTTCTGATTGGCACCTTCACCATAGGGCTCATTCTTTCCCTGCTGGCGCTGGGCGTGTTCATCAGCTTCAGAATTTTTGCCTTCCCCGATATCACGGCCGATGGATCGGTGACTCTGGGCGCAGCCGTGGCCGCGACCTTGATGGTCCACGGCAGCAGCCCGATCCTGGCGTCGCTGGCCGCCTTCGGCGCAGGCATGCTCGCCGGAGCCTGCACCGGCACGCTCTATACCCGCTTCAAAATCAACTCCTTGCTTTCCGGAATTCTGGTGATGACCGCGCTCTACTCCATCAATCTGCACATTATGGGCAGGAGCAATGTCCCGCTGCTGACGGTGAAGACGCTGGCCACACAGTCGGAGCAGATCGCGGTGAAGCTGATGAAAGGCGCGACCACCTTCAACCTTGCGGGGTGGGAAGTCAGCGTGCGCGACGCCTCGGCGCTGGCGGCCGTAGCGATTGCGGTAGCCTTGACCGGCGCGCTGCTCTATTTGTTTCTCCGCACCAACCTCGGCATGGCCATGCGGGCGACCGGCGACAACGTGCAGATGATCCGCGCCCTGGGCGTCAACGACTCCAATATGATCGTCTTCGGAGTGGCGATTTCCAACGGCTTCGTGGCGCTCTCCGGCGCTCTGCTGGCCCAATACCAGGGCTTCGCCGACGTGGGCATGGGAATCGGGATGGTGGTCTGGGGGCTGGCTAGCGTCATCATCGGGGAAGCGCTGGTGGGAACCAATCAGTTGGGCACGACCATCATCGGCGCGGTGATGGGATCGGTGCTCTTCCGCTTGCTGGTCGCGGTGGCCCTACGTTGGGGCCTCAGTCCCAACGATCTGAAGTTGATCACCGCGGTATTCGTATTCTGCGCCTTGATCGTGCCGCAATTTCTGCGCAAAAAGCGCCTGCGGAGCGCCCATGCTTGAACTCCAGGGCGTCGCAAAAACCTTCAATGCGGATACTCCCAACGAAGTCCGCTCCCTGCGCGGAGTCAGTCTCGAACTGGCGGCCGGCTCCTGGGTCATCATCATCGGAACCAACGGCTCGGGGAAATCGACTCTGCTGAATGCCGTCGCCGGAACTTTTATGGTGGATGAAGGCAGCATCCGGCTAGCGGGGCGCGATGTGACGCGCTGGCCCGAGCATGCACGCGCCCAATTGATCGGACGCGTCTTTCAGAATCCCTTCAGCGGCACCTCGCCCAGCCTGACCATCGAAGAGAATCTGAGTCTGGCCTCCCTGCGGGGCCGTGGCCGAGGCCTGGGCTGGGGATTGAAAGCCTCGCTGGTGGGCCGAATGCGCGACGAGGTCAGCCGTCTCAACATGGGTCTAGAAAACCGTCTGGAGAACGCCATCGGCAGCCTCTCCGGAGGGCAGCGCCAGGCGCTCACCCTGCTCATGGCCACATGGCTGCGGCCGGAACTTCTGCTCTTGGACGAGCACACCGCAGCTCTCGACCCCAAGAGCGCGGACCTGGTCATCGCCCTCACCGAGCAGGTGGTGGCGCGCGACCAACTCACCACTTTGATGGTGACTCATTCAATGCATCAGGCGGCAACTCTAGGAGACCGCCTGATCATGATGCACCGGGGACAGATCATCCACGACTTTCAAGGCGCCGAAAAACGCCGCCTCCGCCCCGGCGACCTACTGGCCCGCTTCGAAGAAGTGCGCCGCGCCGAACAACTCGACGAAAGCGCCGCCGACATGCTCGCCGAGCAGTATGTCTGAGGTCACCCGGCCACGAAATCAGGATTGCCAGCATATGCACCAAGCAATGACGCAGATGAATCTGCAATCACAGCACGTGATCAGCGACATCACCGGCACAACGGGACTGGCAATCGTAGATGCGATTCTGGCTGGGCAACGAGATGCGAAAGAGTTGGCGGCACTTCGAGATCCGCGTATCAAAGTCGGAGCGGAAGTGATTGAGAAGTGCTTGTGCGGCAACTCGCGGGACGAGCACTTGTTCACCCTGGAATCATCTAGGAAATTCCATCGGTTCTATCAAGAGCAGATTGCAGCGTGTGAAGTGAATATCGAGCGATTGCTGCAACAGTTCGATGCTCGTGTCGATCCCAGCAGAAGCCTCTGCCGGTGGACAGCAAGCGGAATCGCAGCGCAGCCAAGCGTCGCAAAAAGCTCGGCCGCACGGAAAACCAGTTCGATCTCCGAACCGAAGCCTATAAGCTAGTCGGCGTCGACGTGATCCAAATCCCCGCACTCGAAACCAACGTGAGCGTAATTACGACGCTCAAGTTCTTCAAGCATCGTTTTGCGAAGGCGGGTCATAGGTGATCTTCTTATGACCAACCTTATCCGCTCACCGGCGCACTGCCGACATCGCGACATCGAGCACGCGAAAGCGTCTGCCGCTAAAGGCTTCGTTCAAACGGACTTGTGGGAGATCTGACGCGAACGGAATTCAGTAGCCAGGACGCTTCCTCCAAGCCGACTGGACATCGACAACGTCGATATGACCCTCCGCTTAGCTCGTCACTCGGGGGAAACGACGAGCCACTCGTCTTCTCTATTGATTACGGGGTCACATCCAGTCCATAGGATGGGTGGCTGAAGGTTCCGCCGATCTTGATGGGCACGATCTCTCCTCCATTTTTCTTCTTGAAAAAGGGCTCCACCGATTTAAGCAGAACTGACTTCACTCCCTTCGATCCCCTGGAAAGTTTGTTATCGACTTGCAAGGTTCCGTGAAGGTCAACCTGCTCCGTCAGCAGGCCGTATGTGCCATGCACACGAGCAAGCGCTCCCGGAACGCTGAACGAGAGGTCTGAGAACGTCGCGATCGCGTGGTTCATCGCGACATGTCCCTTCAGATTTTCAACGACGCTCGCCGGATCGTCGTTCTCTTTCTGGCCCTGAGCCAACTGACTGAGATTGTCAACCTTTTCCTGCGTCGCCGAACGGACGAAACTCGCCGCATCAATTCCAAAGTCTCCCTGCAGGTTCACCCTTTCAATGAAGCTTCGCTTCCCAGGGGGGACCAGGACTTGCGCTCTGAAGTTCATCGCTCCGGTAAAAGCAGGAGGATCCGCCTTCGAGAGGAGGCGTAACCAGTCCTCCATCCGGCCCCGCAACTCCGTCGCGCCCAGCGAAATGGTCTTACCTTCCGAGGCCGCCTTCTTTGACACCTCGACGTACGATACGACCGACGTCTGCTCAAGTTGTGCGTGCACCGACTGCAGAGAGACATCTCCATCCATCCCGTTCACACTCCCTTGGAATTGCGTTTTCAGGTGTACGGCATGATGGCTCCGCGTTACTTGGAAATCGGGCGTGTCAGTACTGCCTTCGATCTCGATGTGTTCGAGCACGCCACTGAATTTGCCGGTGGAGGACAGCGTTCCTCCAATCCCTGAAAATCCGCCCAAATCCGCGCCTTGAAAGTCGTAGGAGCCGGAGAGAGGGGTTTGACCTGCGTCCTGCGCCTGCAAGGGACCGAACTGCCCGTCCGTGCGAATTTCTCCAGGAGGGTTCGCATTCAGCAGCGCGGCGTGGAACGACATCGGCCGGTCATCGGCTACGGAGTTCAGCCTCAATTTGTGAATTTCGAACTTGAGGGGTTCTTTTCCGGATTGGCTGGAAGCAAACTCCACGATGGCACCGTCGGCGACGATCTGGTCGATAATCAACGCGGACTGCTCTGGACTGCTGGCTCGTGCTGCGTTCCCGATACGTTCACTGCCGGATGACACGAACATGCGCAAACCTTCGATCCTGACACCTCGAACACGTTTGGGAGTCCGGAAAAACTCCCAGTAAGCGCCCCGGATGGTGAGCTTTTCGATGGTGGCGATCGGTGGCTTGTCTTGATCGCTGTTGCGGCGGAAAGTCAGTCCTTCGGCCACGCACCCAGGCGGAAAATATGTCCCGTGAAACGTTTTCACTTCGACCGCGCTGGAGAACTTGTCCTGCAGCGCCCTGACGACGATGTCACGCGTGAACGGCCAGCGGCTTAGCAACAACACAGCTGCCCCGCCGATCACAACCAGGACCAACAACGTGCCAATCTTAATCCAGCGGGACGATATCTTGGACTTTTCTTTCAAAGCTTCCTCTTTCATTCCCCGAAAATGGATCGAAATCGTTCAATTGGGAACTCTAAAATGGCCTCTGCGAACCAGCGAAGAGTTCCGGCACCGGCGCTGCATCATCATCCGCCGTTCAGAGCCAATGTCAGCAGGATCAAGAGAACCAGCCCCAGACCCCCTCGGGTAGTAACCCCAGCTTGCGCTGTTAGGCCAAGTTGGCAGTGCTCCCACCAACAACAAAACCATGACGATGAATATTGTTCCCATGGCGCCTTTTGAGCCCCTTCAAGTTTGACGACAGAAAAACTGCTTCCCTGGAAACATCAAGAGTCATCCGTTTCCGGGCGCAATACTGTGCAAAACGGCTCAAGTCGGAGCAATCAGAAGACCCCATCAAACCAGGCTTTCCTCGTTTTGGATCCCCAGCAGTGATATGGTTTGCGGCTCTGCGAGCGTGGGGGGAAGAATGCAAAGAAGAGAGCGGCGGTAGCGGTGGCCCGGAAGCTGGCCATCTTCACCGTCGCTTCCCCAATTACGGCATTCCCGTTCGCAACGCCTTCGGAGTCGATTTCCGGGTGGGACTTGCCTGGGGCGCGACTTCTACTTCTTTGCTCGTGGGCTTGATTGCAGCCTTCGGCGGCTATCGCATCCTCGGACTCGCCCTCCATGGCGGCGCGATTTGGTACTTTCTTGGCCTATGGATCATTGCCAATCTGCTCATCGGATTTTCGGAGGAACTGCAATTCCGTGCCAATCTCCTCGCCACGCTCACCGATGGTATCGGATTCTGGCCAGCATCCATTTTGCTCTCCATCGGCTTCGGCGCGCTGCACTATTTCCTGAAGCCACACGAGCGCTGGGAAGACTTCGTCTCCACCGGTCTGCTGGGCCTATTCGTGTGCCTTACGCTGCGCCGCACCGGCTCACTGGCCTTCGCCATCGGCTTCCACGCCGCCTTTGATTTAGCCAGCCTGTTCGTATGGTCAGGGCAAAATGCCGGCGAGTACGCCGTTGGCCACCTTCTTGAAACCCGCAGGCAGGGCTCTGGCTAACCGGTGGCCTTCTGGGTCCTGAAGCCAGCTGGATGGTCTTTGTGGTAATCGTGCAGATGTTTTGGGTCTTTGATCGATCCTATCGGCACAAGAAATTTCCACGCTGAGATCCCCCTAGAGGTGGCGGGTTAAACGTATGACTTTTGGCCTCGGGTTGTTGGCGAAACATCGCCATCTGTTTTGGCCAGAAAGGGGGAAATGTCCGTCGAACTGCCGAAGACAGAAGCGTCCGAGGCTCCTGTTCCGGTCATCGCTCCGCTACGCAAAATTCTCGACGCATGGAAGACGAAAACGACGATTATTGACGACTGTTGGATTTTCCAAGCGGGGTTCACTCGGAAGGACAATCACCCTGAGACACTTCTCGACGCAGCGAAGCTGACGCCGCTGTCTCCGCAGAACGTCTTACGGGATGTCATCGCGCCTGCGTTGGAGAGTTGGAGGAGGCAAGGATTGAGTGGCACGGGTTCCATGCTTTTCGTCGGGGACTGGCGACGAATCTCCGTACGCTGGTTGTTGATGACTTGACCATCAAAGAGATTCTTCGTCACGGCGATGTCCCTGTGACTCGTGCGAGTTACACGAAGCGGGTTGACGAGAAGCGTGTCGAAGCGATGGACAAGCTCGAAGTCGAACTCCGCAAGCCTGTGAAGTCGGTCAAGGGCAAGCCTCGAAAGAGGACGCAGTCGTGCCCGTAGCCATGGCCTGAAGATGCAAGGGACGCAGATTCGTTCGTTCAACTCTTAGTTAGGATGACCAAGTATCGACTAGCCATTGGGCTGTTGTGGAGCGTCGGATTCACGTCGTTGTCACGTTTGCTGATGAATCTGAACTGGTTCTTCGGGTTTCTTTTACTCCCCGGCGGGCTGGTAGCCTTCGCCGTCGGCTTTCTGATGTTTCGCAAGGCAGGATTGACGGAACGGAGACGAATTGCGGGTTGGTCTGTGCTTCCCGCAACTCTTGCCGTTGCCTTCGCTTGTATCCCAGCGATGAATCCTCTGTGGCCGCACGGAATGGCAGAACTAGCAAAACAGGAATCCGAACTCCAGACTGCAATTCCGTCATTCCGTCTGGGATGAGTTTGGATCGGGTTCGGGGCGTGCTCAACTCAAAGAAGATTCAGTTCTACGAATCTACTGAGCCGAGTGATGGTGTCGTCCTAGAAAATGCGGATACGACGATGACGGCACACGCCGGTGATACGGTTCTCGTGAGCCGCTTTGACACGAAGGCTTTCGAGTTTCCTTGTGGGTACGACATGCAGATAATTCTGGTATTCGGGAACGATCGCAACCTCAAGCAGCGGTACATCCATCGCTTTCGGATGTGCCCTTGAAAACGCTTGACCTGCCGATTCCTGAGGGACTTGGAGACCTTGGGAACAAAACGGGCGAGTTAAATGGAGCCGACGAGCGGACTTGAACCGCTGACCTGCCGATTACGAAT
>Ga0116113_1000045_pt1 | contig 32443 bp, 20 predicted proteins | sample June2015DPH_10_2_FD_89788 | JGI IMG/M metagenome (GOLD analysis project Ga0116113, IMG submission 89788) | Peatland microbial communities from SPRUCE experiment site at the Marcell Experimental Forest, Minnesota, USA - June2015DPH_10_10 | ecosystem: Environmental > Terrestrial > Soil > Wetlands... | reverse complement strand
TCGAGAGGCCTTTCTATAAGCATTTTCCCGAGCTTCAGGGGACGAATTCTGACTGGCTGTTTTCACAATTCGGGAATCGGTCGCGAAAGTCGCGAAAATACCTTTCAAAACGCAATACTCGGAGGGACTCCTAGACAGCACATCGCGAACAGTGTATTGTGACTGCTGTGAAAGATTACGAATGCGTAAGTTACGCGATACACGGGAGAAACGACGAGATGTTGCAAAGGCCCTGAGCGGCCCTGAAGGATTAATCGCACCTCTCAATGGCGCACATCAGTCGAAGCGGTCTCTGGAACTCATGGACCTAGTTCGTACGCTTCAAGAGATCGAGCAACTCAGTGGACTCCTTGGCTACACGCGAACTCAATGGTTAAAGATCCTCCACCGTGAAGCGGCTTACCCGGTGTCTACGCTAATTAAGCTCCACAAGAAAGCGAATCAGATCCTTTCGTCGTGTCACTGGTCCCCTCGTATTACTTTTGGAACGAGTGAACGGAATAGATTTGCTTGGGACGCAAAGACAAAGGAGTCCGACTGGGAAAACCGCTTTGTGTACTGGCTGTTGAATTTGCGCGCCAAGGGCCAGATTCTCCTGGTCCGAAGCTGCCGCAATTGCAAGCGCTGGTTCTATGCAACAACCAACCACCAGTCATTTTGCAAAGATAATTGTCGGCAAAAATTTCACTCCGGCGACGAGAATTTCAAAGACCGGCGACGCCTGTATATGGAGCAGTATCGCAAGGATCTGAAGAGGCGTGAGTCGGCTGCGAGGTCAATGGTATATAAATCCCGCTAACCGCGGGCACAATCTGAAAGGCGATGACTGTGGCGATTTACAGACCAACGAAACAAACGCGGGTTTGGTGGTATGACTTCATCTTTGAAGGGCAACGCGTTCGAGAGAGCGCCAAGACCCACTCCAAAACCCTGGCGAAGGATGCGGAGCGTGTTCGGCATCGGGAGTTGGAGGAGAGCTTTAATGGCATAAAACGCCGGGACCGCGCGAAGCTTTTTTCGGTTGCCGCGGACGAGTGGCTCATGCGCAAGAAACTAACTCTTGCTGCATCTTCGCACCGGATTGAAGGCGCCAATCTCAAGCACCTTCGCCCGAAATTCGAGAAGCGCCTAGTGACCGACATTCAAGCCGCGGATGTGAGTCGCACCCAGCACGTTCGCCTGTCGGAAGGTGCGGCACCTAAGACCATCAACCTCGAAGTCGGCACCTTGCGCGCCATCCTGCGGCGTCATCGCGTCTGGGCAGAAATACAGCAAGACGTTCGGATGTTCCCCCCGCAAGATGACGTTGGGCGTGCCATCACTCCGGCCGAAGAAGCAGCCCTGCTCAGTGCCTGCACCCAAAGCCGTTGCCGCTGCCTGTACATCGTTGTCACGCTCGCCCTTAATACCGGAATGCGCTATAGCGAAATCCGACTGCTAAGTTGGAAACAAGTAGACTTTGTCAGCAAGACTCTGACGGTCGGCAAGTCCAAATCTCCGAGCGGCACAGGGCGAGCGATCCCGCTGAACAGTCGAATCATGAACATATTGGAGCTTTGGGCGGCTCGATTCCCCAAACGGCAGCCAACACATTTCGTGTTCCCCAGAGAGAAGTATGGTGCGGCCGGTCGGACAGATGACTTCGGCTTCACTGGAGGAGTCGTTACCTACGATACAGACCCGACGGAGCCCATCGGGAATTGGAAAGAAGCGTGGGAAATGGCCAAGAAACGCGCTGGTGCAATTCTAGGAGGCGGTGCGACAGATAAAGAAGCCGAACCTCTCAAATGCCGCTTTCATGATCTCAGACACACCGCAGTCACCCGTTTGCTAGAAGCCGGCATCCCTTATCCGGTTGTGGCTAGCATCATGGGATGGTCCGCGGCGACGGCCATCCGCTTGTCCAAGCGATATGGGCACATTGGAAATCAGGCTCTACGCGCTGCGGTCGAGGTGCTGGGAGGAATGGAAATTGCCGTGGGGTCCCTCAAAAAGTCCCCCAACTCGTCGGAGGCCGAAAATGGAATTATTCAGTAAGTGTCTGAAAAAGAATGGCTCCTCAGGTAGGATTCGAACCTACAACCCTTCGGTTAACAGCCGAATGCTCTGCCATTGAGCTACTGAGGAGTGTTGTGAGGCGCGCGCACTGAGTGCGTTCGCATCATTATCATAGCATCCTGCCGCAGGCAGTCAACCATCACTCTCGTACGTTTGGTAACACTGAAAACAGCCTCGTTGGTACCGCGGTCCCGCCGAGAATCTTTGGCTAGGGGGAACATTCGTAGCGCTGTTACTCCATGTCGGTGGGGGTTGGGGTTTGCCAATTTAGCCGGTGCTTGAGAACATCAGAACGAACGGAGTTTTTGACGTTGTGGTTGCTTTTGGCTTCTTGCGAGGTCGAGCCTCTGGAGGTTTCGTTTGCCGGTGAATTTATTTTGGCTTTTCTCCTCCCTGTTCGTTCTGGTGGCGGCGGTTCATGCCTCGGATAACGCCAAGCCTTCTGCTCCTCCCACGGCCGAGCCGCAGCCACTCGAAGAGAATTTTCATGGCACCAAAGTTGCCGATAAATACCGCTGGCTCGAAGACGGCAACAGTCCCGAGACGCGCAAGTGGGTGGAAGAAGAAATGTCCTACACGCGCTCGCTGCTCGATCCTCTGCCGGGGCGCGCGGCCGTCCGCAAGCGGCTCACGGAATTGCTCAGCATCGGCAGCATTAGCCAGCCGGAAATCGCCGGCAAATATTATTTCTACGCACGCCGAGACGGCATGCAGAACCAGCCCGTCCTTTATGTGCGCGAGGGACTGGAGGGAAAAGATCGCGTTCTGGTTGATGCCAACCAGCTCGCCGACGATGGCACGGTCGCACTCGACTGGTACCATCCATCAGAAAACGGCAAGTACGTGGCCTACGGCACCTCGTCTAGCGGCTCGGAGATGAGCACGCTGCACGTCATCGAAACCAAAACCGGCCTGCTGCTGCCCGACACCATCGAGCGCACGCGCTACGCCAGCGTGGCCTGGCTCCTCGACAACTCTGGTTTTTATTACACGCGTTACCCCAAGAAAGGCGAGGTCGCCGCCGGCCAGGAAAACTACAATCGCCACGTTTTCTATCACGAACTCGGCGATGATCCCGCCAAAGACTCGCCCATCTTCGGCGAAGGCCGCGATCCCGAGGATATGATCGGCGTCGATCTCTCGCACGACGGCCGCTGGCTCATCATTCACGTGTCGCAAGGCTGGACTAAAACCGAGCTTTTCTTGATGGACCTAAAGGCGGGCACGCCGCCCACGCGCGTGACTACGGGCAAGAATTTTCTCTACCGGGCATCCGTCTACGAAGGAAAACTTTTTATCGTTACTAATGAAGATGCTCCACGCTACCGCGTATTCGTGGCCGATGCCGGAGACTATGATCGCGAGCACTGGAAGGAAATCATCCCGCAGACGGACGCCGTGCTGCAGGGCGCGGCGGTATGGGGAGGAAAACTTTTCACGCAGTACGAGCACGATGTTAGCTCGCAGCTAAGGCTCTTCGATCTGGAAGGAAAAAAGCTCGGCGACCTCGCTCTGCCCGCGATTGGCACGGTGTTCGGGTCGGCCGGCAAATGGGATCGCGACGAGGTCTTCTACGGCTTTCAATCTTTCACGGTGCCTCCTTCGGTGTATCGCTATGACTTGGAGACCGGCGCAACCACGCTTTGGGCCAAGGTGGATGCGCCTTCGCTCGATCCCGCGGCTTATGACGTGGAGCAGGAGTGGTATCACTCGAAAGATGGCACGCGCGTGCCCATGTTCGTGGTGCACAAAAAAGATTTGCAGAAAAATGGGCGCAATCCCACGCTGCTCACGGCTTACGGCGGATTCAATGTCAGCTTGCTTCCCTCCTTCAAGCGTGACGCCTATCTCTGGATGGAGCACGGCGGCGTCTACGCTGTAGCTAATCTGCGCGGCGGGGCCGAGTTTGGAGAAGACTGGCACCGCGCCGGCATGCTCGCCAACAAGCAAAATGTCTTTGACGACATGATCGCGGCCGCCGAGCATTTAATCTCCGAAAAATATACCGACAAGAATCATCTAGCCATTCAGGGCGGCTCGAACGGTGGCCTGCTCATGGGCGCGATGATCACACAGCGTGCTGACCTGTTTCGCGCGGTCGTTTGCCAGGTTCCGCTGCTCGATATGCTGCACTATCAGGATTTCCAGATTGCCAAGCTCTGGATTCCAGAGTACGGCAGCGCCGAAAACGAAGAGCAGTTCAAGTGGCTCTACGCCTACTCGCCCTATCACCATGTGAAGGCGGGGACGGAATATCCCGCGATCTTATTCATGACCGCGGATAGCGACTCGCGCGTCGATCCCATGCACGCGAAAAAGATGGCCGCGCTGATGCAGACTTCAGCTAAGAATGGGAGTAGTCGTACGCGTCCAATCTTGTTGCGGATTGAGAGTAAGGCGGGGCATGGGCAAGGGAAGCCGGTCACCAAGCAGATTGAGGAGAGTACGGACGTTTATTCGTTTTTGTTTTGGCAGTTGGGGGTGAGGTGAATCGCGATCTTATCGCAAATGACATGAAGGGATGGCTTGCCGCGGACCGCAATGGCTCGATTTGAGTGTAACGACCTGCTAACGGCCAGTTGAGGTTGCTCTGATCCTGGCTGTCGTAGCAGTAGGCGCAAGGCGCCCACATCGATCCGCCGCAATTTCAGGGCGTTGCGGCGCGGGCACGCCCCGCGCTTGTAACCTCCGCTAGAGGATGCACAGGATTGCCATATTCGGCAAGCAAACGGCGACGGTGGTAAAGGCGCTGGCCAATGGGACCACGACCGAGCAAAAGGGCGAGCAATTTGTATGGCGCAACGCCGAGGGCCGCGTGCGGACGGATCTTGCGGAGAAAATTTGCTCCGGCAGTGAGCGCCGTCCACAATTGGGAATGATCCGCTCGCAAGGACGCTCTACCTCTGGAGCATCGAGACGACAGCCGCCGACCCGTCGGCGAAGAAAATTGTGAAATACGACCTGTCTCAGACAGGGAAGGGCCGGTGCCATGCCAGCTACCGTTGTCCCAACAGGACGAAGTCAGGCATTCTTCCGGTCAAACCATCGAAAAACTGCGCCGACTACCATCAACGGCATCCCTGCCTTGGATATCGGACCACGAGCGTTTGGTCCGGCGGCGATGGCAATAATCACAATCCACGCGGACGGTTGAGCTTTGGATATCTCCCGGCCTTCGAGTCCTCGTGCGCAGCGTTTTTGACGATCCGCCCGCGGGCAAGACGATCACCGAACTATCTGACCTCCAACGCACGACTTCCAACCCATCATTGTTCAAGATTCCGTGCGAATATGAGATGCGGATCGAGTCGTTCCCCACTCCCGCTCCCTCGCCCATCGACGAGATTATGAAGAGCATAAAGCCCATCCTTCCGGCGCCTCCTTCCAAATAGAAGTCGCCACGCCTTTCATGTGTTGGTGAAATCGCCGCTACACTCGCCAACAGGGTTCTTACCGCAATCGCGCTCACAATTCACTTCCGGCAATTGCCTCTCTGGGAGCAAGTGGCGATCACTTCCCATGGCCGACTTGCCGGTCCTGATCCTTCGGTATTATGCTGGCGTTCAGTTGTCTGGGTTAAAATTCTGTGCGATCGATGGGAAATATGGGAAATAAGGAGAGATTATGTTCAAAGTCAGTGCTCTTGCTTTCACAACTCTTATAGCTGGCCTTTTATGCTGTGCATCTGTGGCGCCAGCCCAGGTTTCTGTCGGCGTAAACATCGGAGCGGCTCCCGTGTGCCCTTACGGGTACTTCGACTATGCCCCGTATGATTGTGCTCCCTACGGCTACTACGGGCCCGATTGGTTTGTGGGCGGAGTGTTTCTTGGAGCTGGCCCCTGGTTTCACGGGCCTCACGGCTTTTACGGCCATGTCGATAACCGCTTTGATCCTCACCACGGCTACGTTGGACCGTTGCCGGACCATGGGGCGCAGCGCTTCAACCACTTCCAGGGAAACGAGGCGCGCGATGGGCGAGGTAACATGGGCGAGGCCGGCCATGATGCGAGGAACGAACACGCGCTCCCCGGATATCGGGGTGGTGCGCATGGCGGGGGACGCCGCTAGAGGGCGATCCGGTCAAACACGAGACCAGATAAGGCGCGATCTAGGCAGCCCTGAAAGCTCTGTGCCGCCCAAAGTCAACGTCAAGACCAACATCAAAGGCAGCGGACCGGAGTGTCCGCTCCACACGAGCTTACGCGGCGATGGCGCGGGCGATCGCCTGCCTCGGCGACTTCCTGGGAAACGAAGGGATCGAAAACCTGGTCCGCAAGTTTGGCAGGGCCTGGCCGGCAACGGAAAGATAACCGGTGTGCTGAGGATTCTGCCCCCACTGCGGCCAGGCAGTCTGCGAAGGCCGGGTTGGCCAACCAGAAGAGTGGGAGGAGAGCAAGCGCGCGAACCAGAATAGTAAACCAGCGCACTCTAGACCGATACACCGGAACCCTCCGCAGAACGGCGATCGCCGACGGCGTTGCCCGCGATGAAAACAAAGGCTTAAAAGGCAAGCAGGGGGCAATTTTGTGCCAGCTTCTCCCCGGTGTCAAGATGCAGGAACTTGCGGTCCGGAGCACCTTTTTAGGAATCGCACTTCGACTCTAAAGCTCTCAGTTAAGAAAAGTATTGACGTGTTTGCGCTTTCCCTATACATTGACTTGTTCCAAGGGCAATCCGAAGACTCTAGGTCCCGTTCTGAGACTCCGACCTGCGAAGCCAAATCAGGAAAGTAGAGCATCTTCGGAGTGCGGTCGCGCATCTATTCTGGGTAGGAATTGCGCTAACTCCTTTAAAATCTCAGTGGAATCAGTCGGTTAGGGTGGGCTGTGGGCGCCGACTGGCAGACCAGGGAACGAGGGCGGAAGCGGATGCCCATATATATAAGGAAGGAGTAGACACACCATGAGATCTGATCGTGTGTTTGACGCTTTACAAACCTTGCGGAATCGTTATATGCTGTGCCAGCTTGCCTCGAAGGCCACGCGGAAGTTCCACCGGCCGAGCACCAGAATCCAGGAAACGATGAATGGGGTGCTGGACCGGATCGCAGGCGCGGAGCGGCAAGAAGTGTTGTCGGAGCCGGAAAATTTTGCAGAGGCACAACGGCGGGCTGCTTAAAACAGCCCCGCCCGCCTGCTTGGTGTTTTGTCTTCCCTGAATACCCTTCCTTTGGAAATCTCCCGCAGACACTAACGAATAAGTTTTAGTGCACGGGTTTAGGTGAATCGTTTCTAGGACAAATCATGACCATTGCTGAACTGAAAGAAAAAAACATCACCGAGCTGACCAAAATCGCAAGGACCTTGGAGCTGCCCGGTGCCAGCGGACTGCGCAAGCAGGATCTCATCTTCAAAATCCTGCAGGCGCAGAGCGAAAAAGAAGGCCACATCTTCGCCGAAGGCGTGCTTGAAATTTTGCCCGACGGCTACGGCTTTCTGCGCTCGCCGGATTACAACTACCTGCCGGGCCCCGACGATATTTATGTGTCGCCGTCGCAAATCCGCAAATTTGATTTGAAGACCGGAGACACGATCAGCGGGCAGGTGCGGCCTCCGCATGAGGGCGAGAAATATTTTGCGCTGGTGAAGATCGAGGCGGTGAACTTCGAGTCGCCGGATGAGGCGCGCAACAAGATTCTGTTCGACAATTTGACGCCGCTGTATCCGCAGGAGCGGTTGAAGCTGGAGACTACGCGCGAGAACGCGAGCGCGCGCGTGATGGATTTGCTTACGCCGCTCGGTAAAGGGCAGCGCGGGTTGATCGTGTCTCCGCCACGAGCCGGCAAGACCATGCTGCTGCAGAATGTGGCGAACTCGATTACGACGAATCATCCGGAAGTGGTGCTGATGGTTCTGCTGATCGATGAGCGGCCGGAAGAGGTTACGGACATGCAGCGTTCGGTGAAGGGCGAGGTGATTTCTTCCACCTTCGACGAACCGGCGGCGCGGCACGTGCAAGTGGCCGAGATGGTGATCGAGAAAGCGAAGCGGCTAGTCGAGCACAAGCGCGATGTGGTGATTCTGCTCGATTCGATTACGCGGCTGGCGCGCGCCTACAACACGATTGTCCCGCCTTCGGGCAAAGTGCTTTCGGGCGGCGTGGATTCGAATGCGCTGCAGCGGCCCAAGCGGTTTTTTGGCTCGGCGCGCAATATTGAAGAAGGCGGATCTTTGACCATTATTGCCACCGCCTTGATCGACACTGGGTCGCGCATGGATGACGTGATCTTTGAAGAGTTTAAGGGCACGGGCAACTCCGAAATTATTCTGGAGCGCAAGCTGGTGGATAAGCGCGTGTTTCCGGCGATCGACATTCAACGCTCCGGTACTCGTAAGGAAGAGTTGCTGATTCCTAAGGAGGATTTGTCGCGCATCTGGGTGCTGCGCAAGGTGCTGAATCCGCTGTCGCCGGTGGAGGCGATGGAGTTGCTGATCGACAAGCTGAGCAAGACCAAGGCTAACGGCGAGTTCCTGTCGAATATGAGCGCGCTGTAGCGGCTCACCTCGGCGGCGGCGAAAGCCGAAATCAATTTATCTCGGATACGGCACGACTGAACGTTGTGCCCTTCCCGATTCTTTCCTTCTTTTCCTACCGCCCCTTCCCCGCTCCGATCCTTCCCCCACGAGTCTTTCCCTATCGATTTCTGACTCCGTTCCCTGACCCCTCCGGCCCCGATATTTTTCCACTTTCCGCCATCGCGAAAGTGTCATACTTTGGGATCAAGCGCGAGCCTAGCGCCGTTTTTGTGAGGACACCATGCGACCCAAACTGATAGCGTGGCTACTTTTCTTTTGCTTGTTGTTTTCCCTTCCCCGCAGTGCTGACGGCCAACGTGGAGCACGGCAGAGCGTTGATGGCACCGCGGCTCCGGCCGATGTGGATGAGAGCCGGGCCAAACTTGATCGCGATATGGCGAAGAGAGCCAACCTCGAGCGCCAGGCTTCGATCAAGGCAGACACCGACAAACTACTCAAACTCTCCGCCGAGCTGAAGGACTATGTGGATCGGTCGAACGAGAATATCCTTTCGCTGGACGTGGTGAAGAAGGCGGAGGAGATCGAGAAGCTGGCGCATAGCGTGAAAGAGAAGATGAAAGGGCCGAACTAATTATCGGGCGATTTTGCCATCGGGTCACCCTCGCCTTTGAGCCATCTTTCTCGGGTCAGCTTCAAGAGCTTAACCGCAGAGGTCACCGGGTTTCACGGGGTAAAACTTGTGGCTGCACTCCGCCGCCTTAGTCATTGCGCGCTTAGGTGATTGAGAATTGCTTTCGCAGAGGTGAAAGCGCCATCCGAATTCGTCGGATGGCGCTTTGTTCTTGAGAGCTATCTAGATCGCAGAGCCGGGCTGCGTCCGGCCGACAGCCGAGGGAGCTGTCCCCACATTTATTTTTGGCTCGTCAGCCCCGACGCTACTTTACTCGGCTTTGTCGCTTCGGATTCGCATGCCGTAGAAGGAACGGTAGACGAAGAAGAAGGAGACTGCGAAGAAGGCCAGCGCCAGCACATCGGTGATCATCGGACCCTGATCGTGCGTGAGCGTGACTGCCAACTCTACCGCCAGCAATCCAAACAGCGTGGTGAATTTGATAACCGGGTTCAGCGCAACCGAGGACGTGTCTTTGAAGGGGTCGCCTACGGTGTCACCGATTACGGTGGCGTCGTGCAGAGGAGTTCCCTTCTGCTTCATTTCTACTTCGACGATTTTCTTGGCGTTGTCCCAGGCGGCGCCGGCGTTGGCCATGAAGATGGCCTGGTAGAGGCCGAAGATCGCGATTGAGATTAGGTAGCCCACGAAGAAGAACGGTTCGACGAAGGCGAAGGCGAGGGTGCCGAAGAAGACCGCGATGAAGATGTTCAGCATGCCCTTCTGCGCATATTTTGTGCAGATTTCCACCACCTTCTTGCTGTCGGCTACCGAGGCCTTTACCACGCCTTCGAGCTTGATGTTGGCTTTAATGAATTCGACGGCGCGATAGGCCCCGGTGGTGACGGCTTGGGTGGAGGCTCCGGTGAACCAGTAGATCATCGCGCCGCCGGTGATCAGTCCGAGGAAGAATGGGGCGTGCAGCAGCGAGAGCTTGTCGACGTTTTCGGTGAGGCCGGCGGTAAGCGCCATGATGATGGAGAAGATCATGGTGGTCGCCCCCACCACCGCGGTGCCGATCAGTACTGGCTTCGCGGTGGCTTTGAAAGTGTTGCCTGCGCCGTCGTTGGCTTCGAGCAGATGCTTGGCGCGGTCGAAGTTGACTCCCATGTTGAAATCTTTCTTGATTTCGGCTTCGACGTTCGGGACCTGTTCGATGAGAGAGAGTTCGTAGACCGATTGCGCGTTGTCGGTGACCGGACCGTAGGAATCGACCGCGATAGTGACCGGGCCCATGCCGAGGAAGCCGAAGGCTACGAGTCCAAAGGCGAAGACCGCCGGAGCCAACATGTCGGCGGCAGTGGCTAATCCCTTGGTGCTGAAATAGTAGGCGATGGACATCAACAGCACCATCGACAAGCCCAAGTAGTAGCCGGAGAAGTTTCCGGCCACAAAGCCGGAGAGAATGCCGAGCGACGCTCCGCCTTCTTCGGCGGAAGTAACGACTTCTTTCACATGGCGCGATTCGGTCGAGGTGAACGCCTTCACCAATTCGGGGATGAGCGCACCGGCGAGCGTTCCGCAGGAGATGATGACCGCCAACTTCCACCACTGGGAGGGGTCGGCACCGAGGTCGGGAATGATGAAGTAGGAAACCAGGAAGGTCAACGCGATAGAGACGATTGAAGTGAGCCAGACGAGGGTGGTGAGCGGAGTTTCGAAGTTCATCTCGTCGGCGTTGCCGAAGCGGGCTTTGGCGATGGCGGCGTTAAGGAAGTAAGAAACCGCGCTGGCCACGAGCATCATGACGCGCATGACGAAAATCCACACCAAAAGCTGCACTTGCACGGTGGGATTCTTCACGCCGAGAAGAATGAAAGTGATTAAGGCGACGCCGGTAACGCCATAGGTTTCGAAGCCGTCGGCGGAGGGGCCGACCGAGTCGCCGGCGTTGTCACCGGTGCAGTCGGCGATGACGCCAGGGTTGCGGGCGTCGTCTTCTTTGATCTTGAAGACGATCTTCATTAAGTCGGAGCCTATGTCGGCGATCTTGGTGAAGATGCCGCCGGCGATCCGCAGGGCCGCCGCGCCCAGGGATTCTCCGATGGCGAAGCCGATGAAGCAGGGGCCAGCGTAGTCGCCGGGGATGAACAATAAGATGATGAGCATGATGAGCAGTTCCACGCTGATCAGCATCATGCCAATGCTCATGCCGGCCTCGAGCGGAATCTGGTAAACCGGGAACGGTTTGCCGGGGAGCGAGGCGAAGGCAGTGCGGGAGTTGGCGAAGGTGTTTACGCGAATGCCGAACCAGGCCACGCCATAACTGCCGGCGATGCCAACCAGACTGAAGACCAGGATGATGGCAACGCGCATGGCTTCCATGTGCTCGAGTACGCCGAAGTAAAGCAGGATGATGACGGCGATGAAGGCCCAGAGGAACAGAATGAATTTACCTTGGGTGACCAGATAGGTTTTGCAGGTCTCGTAGATGAGTTCGGAGATGTCCTTCATGGAGATATGGACCGGCAGGTTTTTGAGGCGCATATAGATGACCATGCCGAAGCCGAGCCCGAAGATGCAAAACAGAATGCCGATCAGGAGCAGGCGATGGCCGTCGATGGCGCCGTTGAGGAAGCTGACCGAGGAAAGGTCGGGAAGCTTGAGAGAGGCCTCACCGCCGGCTTCGGGAGCGGCTTGAGCGAAGACAGAGGTGCAAAGGGGAAGCAAGGCCGCTAGCGCTAGATTTTTTTTTCGAATGATCTTCTTCATAATCATGACGGTACGGCAGGATTGGAACGCAGCAGATGCCAGCAAGGTTCGCATGATGAGTCCTCCATCGAATCGGTTTTCAGGAATATACAAACGTGTTTAGGCACCGCCTTCCGGGAGAAGAATTTCGAGCAGCTAGGATAGACGACACCCAGTCGAGCGAAATCATCACCGGAATTCCGAACACGCTTCCACCGCAAACCTGGAACGGAGTGTTGGAGCTTGGCCGCGTCGGAGTTCGCGCCCAGGTTCGCCCGCAGCTTTAGAGCTTTGCTCCGGACGTTCCTGTGCAAAACGGGCATTTATAACATGTTGGCGTGCGAGGGTCAATGACGGCACGCCATGCGCGCCATGCGGCGCCATGCGGGCGAGTGGCGGCTAAAGCCGCTCCTGCCTCAGCCGCTGTTGGCACCGCCGAAGCGATCCATGATAGGAATCCTTTTTTTGACCCGAGCCGCGATAACGGCGACCGAAGTAATGCAGCTTGTCGCTCGAAGAAGAGGTCGAGCTGCGCTCGACGGACAGCCCGGGTCGGCTGTCCCCCCATCGCGATTTTCTCGCCCTGCACCACCGGCAGCGAGTTTCGCTTCGTGATTGTCAAGAAGAGATCGCTACGCTTTCGCGCCGCATATTGCAAAAAGCTTGCGCAGTAAGGCATTTGAGACTTGTAGGTACTTTGTTCTCCATTGCAATCCACAGACGAGCGGCATAGACTCGCCGAACGGTTTTGCGCTTCGCAAAATTGGTTTCTGGTCTCAGCGGTGAAAAACCCAGAGGAGGAATATAGTGAAAACAACGCTTTCAGCAGTAGCGTTAGTGGTGGCGCTCAGCCTTACGGCAGCGGCGGCGAACACCAAAAAGCCGGCTAAGTCGCAGCACCTGGCCGGCACCCCGGGCGCGGCTTCGGCGTTCACCGACAGCCCCAGCCCCGCCCCGCCGTCCCTGTGCCACCCCTGTCTGTTCTACGGTGGCGATATCAACACTGCCGATCTCAACGCCGCGGGATTGTCCGATGAAAATACTTTGCTCCTCCCCGGCGGATCCAGCACCTATGGCGCGGTCGACGTTCCGGTAACTTCGAATGTTTTCGGCATTATGTTCAATATTCAAGCTGACGCCGCCTTTGATCCAATGACTGCGACCTACGATATCCGCCAAGGCGTTTCGGAAGGCAACGGCGGAACCGAAGTGCAGTCGGGCTCTGGCGCCGCAGTCGTTCAGGCAACCGGGCGGAACTTTCTGGGACTGAACGAATATACGGTAGAAGTTTCGTGGTCTCCGGCGATCACGCTCACTCCGGGAACATACTGGTTCAACGTGACCCCGGAATGCCTTAACACACTCGATGGCAGCTGCAATGTTTTCCGGCAATTCGCGTCCAACAGCCAACTGGCCAACAACCTATACGGCAGCTGGCAGCCGATTCACGAGATGTATTTGAACTCCACTTACTTCGGGATTACCTGGTCGAACTGGTGCGACTCGTTTCTGGGTCTCAATTCGAAGCAGTGTGCGGGCATGTCGTTTGCGCTGCGTGGAGCGGAAACGAAATAAGAACGTGACTTGAGCTTGTTTTGGACAGGAGCGGTTCCGGGATTGATGCGGAACGGCCAATCCTGAAAGAGATCGCGAAAAAATCGAACAGGAGGAATTCGAGTGAAAACGACGCTTTTCGCAGCAGCTTTCGTGGTAGCGCTTACCCTCTCCGCAGCGGCGGCAACGAATAAACCGGCGATGTCGCAGCACCTGGCGGGCAGCAACAAAGGGGGCAGTCAGTGGAACGGCACGGCCGTCCCTCCGGCGCTATGCGACCCATGCTTGTTTTACAGTGGGGACCTCAACCCGTCCGACTTGAATGCTGCCGGCTTTTCCGATGAAGATACCCTGATTATTCCCGGCAGCTCCACCTACGGGGCTTTTTCCCCAACCAGCACAGTCACCGTGACTGGAATTCTAGTCAATGTCCAAGCGGATGCGAACTTCGATCCGGTCACCGGCAGCTATGACATCCGTACTGGAGTTTCCGAGGGCAACGGCGGAACCAGCTTGGCCTCGGGCTCGGGAAGCGTTTCCGTGGCGGCCACAGGCCGTAACTTCATCGGGCTGAACGAATACACCGTCTTTGTGCCGCTATCGGCGCCACTAACCCTAAATCCGGGCGCGTACTGGATTAACCTCACCCCCAACTGCACTAACGCAGCCACGGATGGCAGCTGCAGTGTCGGAAGATTTTTCTTTTCCAACACGACGCAAAAAGCCAACAACATCTCCGGCCAGTATCAACCGGCGCATGAGGTATTTTTGAACTCGCTTTTCTTCGAGTTCACCTGGGCCAACTGGTGCGACGCGGCTCTGGGGCTCAACTCACGGCAGTGCTCCGGCGCCTCCTTTGGTTTGACCGGGACACCGACGAAGCCACTCTAGTCAGTTCGCATTGCAAAATTCGAGAAGCTGAGGGAAGTTCCTCAGCTTCTCTTTTTTTTGGGAGGGACATTCTTTTCCTGGAAATGCCTACCTAATTATCCGCGAAAGCGAGGTGATGGTGATGTGCGTGGGGGGGGAATGTCGTAGCCGCAATTTTTAGAGTGGCGCGGACGCGGCTTTACGGCGTCGTCGGGCAAGCCGACGTTGTGGAAGGGATCCTGATCGGTTTTGATGCCGGAGCAATCGACTTCTACTTGAATGATGTTGGCGTCGATGCCCTAGACCGCGGCGCTTAGGTCTTGTAGAGCATGCGTGCTCCGGGCGAGACATTTCCGTGCGGCCGTCGGCACACTGAGGCCTGATTCCGGAATGGAGACAGGTTACGCTCCCGGAGTGAAGCTCGGTTGTGATGGATTTCAAAGCTGGGTCGCTGAGGCTGAGGAAATCCCGGAACGGCACAGTCCCGAGGTGCGCCACGATTTAGGAATCCGGAATTTAACACAGAGGGCACGGGGGATCACCGTGTAAAGCTCCGCCGAAGTTTGCGGATTCTCGCCACGTACCAACATCTCCAACAAGCATGGTTGTCCGCTGCTTCGGGTGGAATTACTATGATTCAGCGATGCAAGGTTTTTCGTTCCTGCTGACGAAGAGCCCTACAGCTCCCCATATGCCGTCCTCCCCCGGTGCACCTCGGCCCTCAGTCCCTACGCAGAAGCGCCCTTCGCAGAATCTGGAGCGCGAAGAGTCGCAGCTTTGGCGGTGGATTCTGTGGTTCATGGTGCTGCTCGCGGTCGGCTTCGCTGTGCTTGCGTGGGAACGCCTTGAGACTCTGCCTTATCACTTAGGGCCAATGGCTCTGGGCGTGCTGGTGTTGGCGGTGCTTCTGGCTGTGTATGCCTACGGCCGACGCCGGGAGGTCGGCGAGCTTAAGGTGCTGCTGCAGAATTTGCAGGAGCACGTGGGCGCGGCGCCATCGGAAGAGCAACTCGATCAGCTCAACGAGATGATTGCGCGCTCCAACCGCAGCTTCAAGGAGTTGATCGACTCCCTCGACGACGCGGCCTGCGCGGCTTCGCTCGACGGCACGGTGCGCACCGTGAACAAGCGGGTGAGCGAATTGCTCGGGGTTCCCTACACCGCGATTGTGGGGCACAGGTTTTTCGAATTCGTGCAAGAACCCACACGCGCCAGTGTTGAGGCCGGCCTGAGCCGATTTCTGGAGCGCCGGCACTGGGCGGGCACGGTGCGCGTGCGTTTCAACAACGATGGCCGGCCGCTGTATTTCGATTGCGTACTCAATGCCATCGTGAAGAGCGACGAGGTGGTTGGGGTCAGTGTGCTGGGGCGGGACGTGACCGGCCAGCACGAAAAGGAACTGCGCTTCACCGAGTTGTTCGAGACTCTGCAGGAAGGCGCGTACTTCAGTACACCGGAGGGCCGGCTGCTGGATGCGAATCCGGCGTTGGTCAGTATCCTGGGGTATGCCACGAAAGGAGAGTTGCTTGCATTGGAACCTGGACAGCTCAACCTGGATTCGAGCGAGGCTCCCGTGCTGGGGCGAGCCCGGGATGACCGCGGCGGTGTGCGCGCTCGCGAGATCATGCTGCGAAAGAAAGATGGTAGCGCCGCCGTCTTTCTCGAATCTTCGCGCGCCGTCTGGGACGCTACCGGGAAGTTGATTCGTTATCAAGGCACGCTGGTGGATGTGACCGAGCGGCGAAAGCTGGAGCGGCAATTGCTGCAGCAGGAGGAATTCCGGCGGCGCTTGCTCGAGAGCTTCCCGGACCTGATCCTCGTGATCGATCTCCAGGAACGCTACACCTTCGTGAGTTCGCGCGTGCGGGAGCTGTTGGGATACGAACCGCAGGATCTGGTGGGGAGGAAGATCTCAGATATTCAGGATCACTCCTCCGAGCTGACCCTGCTTTATCAGGATGTCGCCTCCAGCAAACGCGTCGTTGGCTCAGCGGAATACGGGGCGCGGCATCGCGATGGAAGCTGGCGCACCATGCGGGCGGCGGCCAGCCAGTTCTTTGACGCCGATTCGAAGCTGGGCGGGGTGATCGTTTCCGTGCGCGACATTACCACGGAGAAAAAGCTGGAGCAGCAGATTGTGCAGAGTGAGCGCTTGGCGGCGATGGGAGCGATGATTGGAGGGGTAGCTCATGAATTGAACAATCCGCTTACCAGCATTCTGGGAGTCAGCGAACTTCTGCAGGATAGCCAGACTACGGAGGCGGCGCGGAAACAAGTCTTGATTTTGCAGCAGCAGGCACGGCGGGCGGCCGAGATCGTGCACAACCTTACTTATTTTTCCACCCCACCGGCGCCGGGCAAGACGCGGGCGAATTTGGGTGAGATTGTGGAGCGAACGCTGAACCTGCACGCCTACTCGCTGCGGAAAAACAATATTACCGTCGACTATCTTCGCGAACCGGGGCTACCTTATGTGGAGTGCGATCCGCATCAACTGATGCAGGTATTTTTGAATTTGATCCTGAACGCGGAGCAGGCCATTCGCGAAGCCCGCGATCACGGCACGCTGCGCATCCGGGTCGGGGCCGGCGCGGATACGGTTTGGGTTACGTTTCAGGACGACGGGCCGGGGATTTCGGTGGAAAACCTGAGCAGCATTTTCGATCCTTTTTATACGACGAAGCGACCGGGGCGCGGAACCGGGCTGGGGCTTAGCATCTGCAAGTCAGTTTTGAAGGAACACAACGGCAACATTGAAGCTGCCAACGCGCCGGGGGGCGGAGCGGTGTTCACGGTTACGTTGCGCACGGTCAGGTGAGCGGCTTTCGGCTTCTGGCGAGCACTAGAGAAGCACGGACAATCTTTGGGAGCAGGACGCCAATCTAGTTTCTTTCTACCGCCATAGCGACTGCGTTGCCTCCGCCGAGGCACAGGGCAGCAATGCCGCGCTTTACGTTGCGGCGAGCCATCTCGTAGATCAGCGTCACCAGCACGCGCGCGCCGCTGGCGCCGATGGGGTGGCCGATCGCAACGGCGCCGCCATTTACGTTTACTCTGTTGGGATCGAGGCCAAGTTCGCGCATCACACCCAGCGCCTGCACGGAGAAAGCTTCGTTGAGTTCGTAAAGATCGACTTCGTCGCTTTTCCAGCCCGTCTTCTCCCAGATTTTTCTCACGGCATCGACGGGGGCCATCATCACCCACTTGGGCTCGACGCCGCTGGTGGCTTGCGCCACGATTCGCACCATGGGCTGCGCGCCCAATTCTTTGGCGCGTTGCGCGCTGGTTACGACCACTGCCGCCGCTCCATCATTTACGCCGGGGGCATTGCCGGCCGTTACCGTGCCGTCTTTTTTGAAGGCTGGCCTCAGTGAGCGCAGGGCTTCGATAGTGCTGTCTTCGCGCGGAGATTCATCTTTGTCGAACAGCGTCGGGGCTTCGCCTTTCTTCTTCGACGGAATCTCTACTGGGACGATTTGCGACTTGAAACGGCATTCCTTCATCGCGGCTAAGGCTTTGCGGTGCGAGTGTGCGGCGAATTCGTCTTGCTCTTCGCGGGTGATGCCGTATTTCTCTGCTACATTTTCGCCGGTGATGCCCATGTGGTAGTCGTTGTAAATATCCCAGAGGCCGTCGTGGACCATGGAATCGATCACCTGGCCGTTGCCGAGGCGATAGCCTTTGCGCGCTTGCGGCAGAAGATAGGGAGCGTTGGTCATCGACTCCATGCCGCCGGCGACCACGATGGAACTGTTGCCGGTCTGCACGGCTTGCACGGCGAGCGCGACCGCTTTCAATCCGGAGCCACAAACTTTGTTGATTGTCATGGCACCTGTCGCCGGAGAGAGTCCAGCGAAGATGGCGGCCTGACGCGCGGGATTTTGCCCGAGACCGGCAGGGAGGACGTTGCCCATGATGCATTCGTCGACCTGATCGGAATTCAAGCCGGCGCGCTTCACCGCTTCGCGCACTACGACCGCACCCAACTGCGGCGCGCTGAGATCGGAGAGACTGCCTTGAAACTTTCCTACTGCAGTGCGACAACCAGAGAGGATGACAACATCGTCGAAAGCCGCCATAGATCATGCTCCCGCGAAGATTTCGCGACCCCTATTATAGATGCCTGGCAAGCGAAAACGATGGGGTTCCACAGACGCTTCGCATCGCGATGTCAGGCACCAGTTTCTCGCAACTTACTCGCGCTCGCGCAACGCAAGCGGCTCTTCAGCTTCTGGGATCTCGTGTTCAGGGCAACATCAGACGGAGACTGGCAGGACATTTCTCCTCGCATCGCGTTTCATGCTCGCTTCGCAGTGACTTTGGTACACCAACGCAAGCTACACCTCATGCATTTTTTTCTTGACTTCATTTTTCATTAACTCTATACAATCAAATAGTTGCAACAAATCACCGTTGCAGATTTTTCCATGAACAATGGAAGGGAGAATAGAACCAATGGCAACGAAGAAAAAGGCAAAGAAGAAAAAGAAGCACTAAGAGAAGTCAGTAGGAGTCAAAAGGGGACGCGGAAAGCGTCCCCTAAGTTTTTGCGCCGAAGAACATGTTAAGTTTCGCTCATCAAGGCCCCACATCCCGCCCTTACGATTCGGATTTTTTCGAAAGATTCGGAACTCGTTTTTCTCGCGCCGGGCATAATCCGCGGAAGGCGCAGAAATTGCAGTAATAATCGGGCTTAGGTTTGAAATTCCCCGCGGCGATGTTGCGCGCTACATCCCCCACCTGGTTGCGCGTCTCGGCCAATTGAAACTCCGTGCGCCGCGAAACCACCGGCACGTTGCCCTCGAGATTGTGAAACACCAACTGGCTGACCTCGTATCCCCACTTCTCCCGCGCCGCCATGGCGTAGATGGAGAGCTGCAGACTGTCGTCGGCATCTTCCTGAGAGCGCGCCTTGCCGGTTTTGTAATCGACGACCGCGACGCTGCCGTCGGGCATACGGTCGATGCGGTCGATGCGCCCCGCGATTTTCGTTCCGGAGATTTCGACTTCGAACCACTCTTCGGTGTGCAATACCTCCGGCGCAGCGGTGGCAGTGGTCGCGGTGAGAAAATCCTGCAACTGCTGCAGCCCCTGCTTCAAATACAAGTCGCGCTGATATTCGTCCTGAATTCCGGAGGCAGTCAGATCGTCGCGAAATAATTGCAGAAGCTCTTCATCGCTCTTCGTGCGGCCAAGGCGCTGAGAATCGTAATAGGTGCGAAGTACGCGGTGAATGGCGGCCCCGTACTGCATGGCCGCGTGCAGTTCTTTCGACAGTCTCCACTCGCGTTCGAACTTGAAGCGCAAGGGGCAGTTCTGGTAGGTGTCGATGGCCGAGGCGCTCAAGCGCGCTTCGAGCCCCGGGATCGGCGGAAGTGCGAGCCAGGCGGGCAGCCTCGAAACTTCGGGATAGGCGGGGTCGGCACCCGCGGCAATACTGAGATCAAGCAACTCGGGCTGGGAAGGGAGCGCGGCTCGCGCCCTGAGCCAGGGTTCGAGCGACGGGTTGCAGATCATCTCGCGCATGAATCCAGCGGGCGTTTTGTCGCGACCGATTCCTTGCTTGCCATAGATGTGCAGCGAATCTTTCGCTCGCGTCATGGCCACGTAGAAAAGGCGACGCTCTTCCTGGCCAAAGAGCGTTTTGTCGTCGACGTCGACGGCGGAATCCGGGTCGCCCAGTTCCTGCGGGAACTCGACCAACGTTTCCCGATAACTGGCGGGAAACGAACCGCTGGTGGCGCGCACGATGAAGACATGTGCGAACTCGAGGCCTTTGGCACCGTGCGCGGTCATCAGGCGAACGGCATCCTCATCGTCATTTGAAGCCAGAGGAATTACGCCGCCGGCCTGGCGGAAATAATCGAGATACTCGATCCACTCGCCGAGTTCTTTGGTTTCTGTCGTTTTCTTTTTCTCCCATTCGCGGGCGAAGACCAGGGCTGCCTGCAGAATCCGGGAGTTTACGTCGAGATGAAATTGCTTTGCGATCAGTTCCAGCGCTGCGCGAGCTTTGGCTTCTGTCCGGCTGACGTCGGTTCTGGCCTGATAAACGTTTTCCAGCACGGCGCGACCCCCTGCGACGCCCTCCAGCACAGAAGCGAGCGGGACTACGACTCCCTCTTTCGATTCTTTCGCGATGCTGCGCAGTGCGGCGCGAAGCTGTTCGGGGTCCACGTCGAACTGAGGCAGCGCGGCTACCCGAAAAAGGCTGGCATCCGAGCCCAGGTCGACCACGACGGCGACACAGGCGAACAGGTCGCGGACCTCGGGAGTGTCGCTGACGTCCATGTTTTCGATGGTGAATGGAATCGGCCTCTCGGCGAGCTGATTCACGACTTCGTCGCGGTTCACATGCGAACGGTAGAGAACGGCGAAGTCCTTCCACTTGCAGCGCAAACGGCGTTGGGTTTCTTCGATGCTGCGGACCACGTCGGGCGCTTCGGCATCCTTGACGGCAAAGGAAACCGCCTCCACAGGAAATGCCGCGAGTGCTTTCCCCTCCAGCTTGGCGGCTTCATCCTTCGCAGAGAGCAAAGGCGCGCGCTGGTAAGCGAAAGCGCCTGGCTGACTCGCGGTGAACTGGTTCGCGGCGAACACGGGCGGGTTCTTATCGACCACGGCAAACGCGCATCGCAGAATCGAGGTGGTGGAACGGCGGTTTCTCCCCAACAACACCAATTTTGTTTGAGGAAAATGCCGGCGGAACAATTGAAAGGCTGCGCTGGAAGCGCCGCGGAAGCGATAGATGGCCTGATCGGGATCGCCGACCGCGAACAGATTCGCCTCTTCTCCGGCCAGTGCAGCGAGGATTTGAATCTGAGCAAAGTTGGCATCTTGAAATTCGTCGACCAGGATGAAGCGGGCACGCGCCTGCTCTTCAGCCAACAGATTCCTGTCGGTAGAGAGCAGATGGTGGGCGCGCGTGATCATGTGGCCGAAGGTGCCCAGATTCTCTTCGCGCAGCCAGCGCTCGGTGGTGACGAAGACGTGGGCGATTTCCTGGCAGCGCGCGATCACCTCGGCGTCGCTCAACTGATCTTTTGATTTTGCCACCCGGGGAATGGGAAGCTCGCCTCGCTCCAGGCGCGCCAGGTATGCGGTATACATTTCCGGGGTCACCAGTTCGTCGTGGCAGCGGCTGAGGAATCCCAAGAGATCGTTGAGAAACTGGGTCACGTTGGCGGCGCGAACGTAATGCTGCAGGTGAAGGTCGCGGATTCTCTTGCGCAGGAAAATCCAGAGATCTTTTTCGTCGAGCACGCCAAAGTCTCTGCCAGCGCGCTGCAGTAGACCGAGACAATAGTCGTGAAATGTCAAGGAATGAATCTTCTTGCCCACCTGCTCGCGCACGCGATCGCGCATCTCGTTGGCGGCGGCGACGGTGTAAGTGAGAGCGAGCACCCGCTCGGGCTGGGCGTGAGCTTGCTCGACCAGGCGGGCGATGCGGTGGATTAATACCGATGTTTTTCCCGTGCCGGCGCCTGCCACCACGAGCATGGGACCGTGAACGTGCTCGATCGCTTCGCGCTGGCGGTCGTCGGGAGTGAATGGGGCTGAGCGGGATTGCGCTTTCACTGCGATGACTACTCCTCGGCGACGGCGGTTTGAGCGCCTTCTTCGTCTCCGCCGATCAGGCCGAATTTCTTGAGCTTGTAACGAAGAGCGTCGCGGCTGATATCCAGCAATTTTGCGGCGTGGGTCTGATTGCCGTTGGCCTGGCGCATGGCCAGTTCGACCATGGCGTGCTCCACCTCTTCGAGCGAGGTCCCGCCCTCCGGGATGTAGAGGCGCGGCAGCATGCGGCCGTTGGGCAAGGGTTGTCCGCCGTCGCTAGGCGAAGTTCGTTCGAAGACAGTGCGGCCGCCGGATTCGCCGACGGAAAAGGGCAGGTACAGCGGGCGCAGGAATTGCTCGTCTTCGAGAATCATGCCGCGCTCGATCGTGTTTTTTAACTCGCGCACGTTGCCCGGCCAGTTGTGACAGAGGATGAGACGGCGAGTGTCCTCGGTGATGCCGCGAATCGACTTCTTGAAGCGGCGGTTGTAGCGGTCGATGAAGAACTCGACCAGGGGCATGATGTCCTCTTTGCGGTCGCGCAGCGGAGGGATGAAGATGGCGATAATGGCGAGGCGATAATAGAGGTCCTGGCGAAATTGGCCTTCACGCACCGCTTTTTCGAGATCGCGGTTGGAAGCGGCGATCACGCGCACGTCAACCTGCATGTCTTTGATGCCGCCTACGCGGCGAATGACCTGATCTTCGAGCACACGCAGCAGTTTGGCCTGCAGTAGCGGAGACAACTCTCCGATCTCGTCGAGGAAGAGCGTGCCTCCATCGGCGGCTTCGAAGAGGCCCTTCTTCATCTGCTTGGCGTCGGTGAATGCGCCTTTTTCGTGGCCGAAGAGCTCGGCCTCCATCAAGGTCTCGGGGATGGCGGAGCAGTTGATGGCGACGAAGGGTTTTTCCTGGCGCGAGCTTTCGTAGTGGATGGCTTTGGCGATAAGGTCCTTGCCGGTACCGCTCTCGCCTTGAATCAGGATCGTGGTAGCTTCGCTGGCCGCTACTTTGCGGACGAAGTTCATCAGCTCGATCATCTTCGACGACACGCTGACCACGCTCTCGTAACCGACTCCGCGGCGAACTTCGCTGCGCAGCGTTTGGACTTCCGTGCGCAGGCTGGTGGCTTCGAGCGCGTTCTTGATGGTGACGTGGAGTTCGTCGAAATCGACGGGCTTGCCCACGAAGTCGTAGGCTCCGAGCTTGAGAGCGGCTTTGACATCGTCGAGTTGAGGATCGGCGGTGATCATGATTACGGCGCGGGCGTCGCCGTTTTTCTTCAGTTGATCGAGCACTTCAATGCCGGTCAGATCGGGCATGCGCACGTCGAGCAGGACGAGGTCGGGGGACTCGTGCTGGGCCAACTTCAGCGCGGGGACGCCGGAATCGGCCTCGATGACGTGGTAGCCCCACTCCTCGCATTTCTGGCGAAGGGACCAGCGGACCAGACGTTCGTCGTCTACGATCATTACTTTCTCGGCGGGCATCGGTGATTAATTTACTACGAATGGATGAGGATTTGCTGGCTCGGGGTGGGCTTTACGGGAGTCGCGGCCGAGCCTGTGGCCAGTCCGGCGGGCGCTTTGCCAGGCCACTGAAGCCGCTCCCTTCCCGAAACCATGGATCGCGCGGATCGAAGCCGCACGGCGGGCGAGTACGCCCGCCGGGCCGTCGGCGCTACTTTCTACGAGATCGCAACTTGAGCTGGGGTTTTAAACGGTAAAAGCACCGTGAACTTGCTTCCATCGCCTACCACACTCGCGACTTCGATGCGGCCTTGATGTTCTTCCACGATGCGGCGGGCTAGAGAGAGCCCGAGGCCGGTGCCGTTTCCTTTCGTCGTGTAGAAGGGGCGGAAGATGTTGGGCAGATGTTGCTGCGGGATGCCGCGGCCCGTATCGCTGACCATCACGCTTGCATAGCCGCTTCGCGAGCCAAGCTCGACCAATACCGTGCCTGGGCCTTCGACGGCCTGGACCGCGTTCAAAAGCAGATTCAGAAGTACCTGATGGATCTGATCGCTGTCGTGCTCGACTTCGGGCAGATCGGGCGCCTTGCGCAGTTCGATGGTGATGGGTTGCGAGAGCACCTGCTGGCGTGCCAGCATGACCGCGTGCTCGACCGTGGTGTTGAGATTGCCTTGGCGAATCTGCGGCGGGTGAGGCCGGGCAGTTTCGAGAAGATCGGATAAGGTGCGGTTGATGCGCGCGATTTCCTGGCGAACGTCTTTCACCACGGCGCGGGCCGGACTGGTCGCGGGCAGGTCGCGGCCGACAATCTCGATCACTCCGGCGATGCCGGCCAGCGGATTGCGAATTTCGTGGGCTAGGCCTGTGGCCAATTCGCCCAGCGTCGCCAGATGTTCGGCGCGGGACATTTGCGTGCGGTGCAGGCGCTCGATCTCCTCGCGGCTCTCGCGTAGTTGTTTCAGCATGTGATTAAAGTTCTGGCCGAGGTCGCCAATTTCGTCGTTGCGTCCGGCGAAGCTGACTGCCACGTCGAGACTGCCTGCGCTCACCTGTGCGATTTTCTCCTGCAATTCGACCATGGGGCGTTGAATGAAGTACGCCAGCACCAGCATAGAGACGGCGCAGATGACCACCGCGCCCGCGCCCGCGACGATCAGCACGATGTGGCGGTCGGGGTCGCGTAGAGATACCGTTGCCAGCGTGAAGAGCAAAAGCCCGGCGAGCAAAACGAAAGCGATCGGCAGGATCGCTTTGATCTGCCAATTTACCCGCAGCGAACTTGGCGGGGAGCCGGGCTCTTGCGGAATACGCTCAGGCATGGTGTTCTCGTCGCCGCTCAATAATTTCGGGGGCGGGTGAGGCAAAGCCGGCGACTGCGCGGTTTGCGCAATCGGCCGGGATGCCTTGGCCGCCGTGGAGTACGTCAAGTTAGGCATAAGCATGCAATCCTGGCAGCAGGTAGGTGACGCCGAAGAAGGTGAACATCACGATGGCGAATCCGAGAATGGCGAAGTAGGCGGCGCGCCGGCCTCGCCATCCGCGGGTGATGCGCATGTGCAAATAGCCGGCGTACACCAGCCAGGTGATCGCGGCCCAGGTTTCTTTGGGGTCCCAGCTCCAATAAGAACCCCAGGTGCGATTGGCCCAGTAGGCGCCCGCCGCAATCATCAGGGTGAGTAATGGAAACGCGATGGCGACGGTTTTGTAAGTGATGCGGTCCAGTTCGTCGGCGCTGGGCAACATGCGCTGTAGGTCTTCGCGCCTCCACAGTAGTAATAAATAAAGCAGGGAAACGAAGATTGCGCCGACCAGGCCGGAAAGAAGGAACGGGCTGGCCGCCAGCGCGGTGGAGAAGAGGCCATCTGCATCGAGAGAGGCATAACGGCCGTCACGGGCTCGAAGAAGGAAGAAACCCAGCGCCATTGCTTGCAGCAGGATGCTGAGGAATACGGCTCGATTGGCGATGTTGAGCAGGGTGTCATTGTGAGTTTTGCGCCAGAGAATATACAGAACCAGCGGGGCTGCCACTGCGGCGAGAACCAGGAGCAGCATCCAGCCGAGATCGGGGATGACGACGAAAAGCCGTACGCCCTTGGATAGAAATATTTCCGACTTTTGTTCTGGATCCCAGGCGATTACGCTGAGTCCACCCCATTTTTCGAAGCGGGTCAGGATGCCCGCGTAGGTTGCGATGGTGAACAAGCTGGTGGCGGCCAGGAAGGTTTCGGTCTGCATTTTGTCCTGGATCAAGAACATCATCGCCAGCGCGAAGCTGAGCGCGCAGGCGGCATAGGCCAGCATGGCGAGCGTTACGTGAACGTGCAGCCAGGTGGATTGCAGCGCCGGCACGAGTGGATGGACTTCGGTGCGCAGCAATTGCATCAGCACGACGCCGACAATTGCCACCGGCATGGTCACCGTGCCGATCACTTTGACTCCATATTTTTTTTCGGCAATGAGGGTGAGAACGGCGAGCGTCCACACGAAGCTGAGAAGCATCTCGTAGATGCTGGCGAAGGGCGGATGCCCGGATTCGTACCAACGATGCGCGACCGCTCCGGTGTTGGCCAGCAATCCCGCCCAAGTGGCGAGCGACGCGAAGCGGATGTAGGCAGCCAGCCCGGTGATGCCGAAGGCGAGATAAAGCACTCCAGCTCCCGAATAAAAAATTAGCGCTGCGTAGAGCAGGTTGGAGTCGTTGAGCAGGTTGCCGCTCTTGACCACGTTTAGAAACGCCATGAACAGCAGAAAGGCGACGCCCAGTCCTACCAATACGACCAGCCCGGTGCCGGTTGCGACTGGATGCGCTTCGGCTCTTGCTACTCGTGCCATAGAATCATCCTCCGTTACCGATTACTTTCCGGCGAGTGCGATCACCTGCGCTGCGGCGCGCGGCTTCGCGGAAATTTTTAATTCGGATTCGATTTGCTCGACCAGCCTGCGAAAGCGCTGCTCGAAGACATCTTTATTTTTGTTGGCGGCGCCGCCGATCCAGAGCATGAGTTGGCCGCCTGCATCTCTTACCGGAACCGCCCACACTCGGGCATGAACGGAATAGAAAACCATCGCCAGGCCCAGGCCCATGACGAGAACTCCGGCCCAAACTCCCCACTGCCCCGGCTCGTGCGAGACTTCGAGGCCGGTGAAGTAGGCCATCTGCACGTCTTTGCCTTCGAATTCGTAGGGCGCTGCATCGTTCTGCTCGGGGTTCTCTTGCAGACCGTCGAGACGCGGCAGCCAGACGTTTGCCCGCTGACCCGATTTCTTGGATTCGACCACCAGGCGCACCGCCGGATTCTCGAGATCGTTCGATCGCGCGTAAACGTGGCCATCTTGCACCACGAAGTCGGGAATGAACTCGGCCAGGCGAACGGTCGTGTCGGAGTCGAGAGGGAGAGTTTCGTTTAGGCCGATCGCGATTTCTTTGGCCGGAGCGTTTTTGGGTTGTGCCGGAGAAGCCTTGCTATCTCGCGGTGTGGCCGTAAGCAGCAAGCGGTCGAGCTTTCTGGTCTTGCCGTAGCTCGCCTGATAAAAACGGATGCCGCGATAGACCAGAGGCTCATTGACGACAATCTGCTTGCGCAGGATTTCTTTGCCGTTCTCAACCACCGCCAGATCGGACCACCACTTCTTCGGCGTGCCGTCGGTGTAGTTTTCCTGCCCTGCGCCGTCACAGCGGACGGCAAAGGGCAGGTTGCGTCTGCTGCCGGCCTGCGTCTCCACCTGACTCGACTGCTGGCCACGGGTAAGCATGACGAAGGCGCGCCATCCGAAGAGCGCGTCGACGATGCCGCCTAGAAAAATCAGAAGCAGGCTGGCGTGCACGATGTACACCGCCATCTCAGAAAAACGATGGCGCTCGCCGAAGAGCGAGAAACTACTCTTATGAACGATCCGCTCGGGATTCAATCCTGCTTTATGGAACACGCGATCAGCCACGCTTAGTGCGCCTTCCTCATCGCGAATCGGGATGAGGGCGTGCGTCGGCAGCGCTTTACGAAAGCTTTCGTCAGGACTCTTATAAGGACGGGAATAAAATCGCCACGCGTTGGGAAAGCGCTGGATCGAGGCGGCGATAATACTGAGGCTTACCAGGCTCAGCAGCAGCACGAACCACCAGGCGTGGAAGACGTCAGTCAGTCCCGCGCCGTCGAGCAAGCGCAGCATTTGCGGCGAATACGCCCGCTGCATTTCTTCGGCGTCGGTTGCCGGACGCTGTAGGATCACTGTACCCGCCGCAGCCAAGACTACGACGAGAATGAGTAGAATGACACCGGTCTTAATCCCGCCGAGGGTTTGCCAGATTTTCCTTGGGACGGATGCGGCCATGATTTCCCCTTCTGCGGAGAGGAAAAGCACGTCGCCCGCCATTGTCGCGGTTATCCGCTAAACGACTGAGCCGGTTGAGCAAACGCCGGTCTGGAGTGAGTTGTGAGCGGAGAAACTGTGAGGCATATCACACAGCGAGGGGAGTGGATGCGGGGATTTCACCCAAGACAACTCTATGCCTTCGTGCGTGATTTTGACCATCGCGCTGGGGCATAAGCCCCCAAATCGGTTCGCGATTCGTTTTTTGTTGCGCTCGGCTCTCGCTGGGACTACGCCCTCAACCCCTTGATACTGCAGTCTGTTACAAAAGCTGCTGAAAAAATCAACGGGCCACCGAACTAAGGTAAGATTCGTGCACATCAGGCCGTAAGGGGTGGCAGGCGTGGAGCTGCATTCATTCAACTCAAACGTCGAAAGAACTTTCAATAATCCATCTCATCTCTTTCTCTTTAGAGCGCTCGCCTGTCTTATCGTGGCCGTCAGCCTTACGGGCCGCGCATCGGCGGCCCAGCATCCAGTGCCGCTGGATCCGAAAGCCGATCCTTCCACTTGCCTGGCCTGTCACGAAGATAAGACCAAAGGCAAGTCGGTGCACTCCGCCATCGCGATGGGTTGCACCAGCTGCCACGAGATCCGCACCGTTAGAGATATAACCCACGTCAAGCTGATCACGACCACTCCCTACGCTCTGTGTTTTACCTGCCACGCCGACAAAAATCCCGCCGACATCAAAGGTAAGGTTCACCCACCTGCGGCGAGAGATTGCCTCAAGTGCCACGACGCGCACGTCTCCGATAATAAGAACCAGTTGCTGAAGCCGGAGTCGGGCGATCAGAAGGAGAACCTCTGCCTGAGTTGCCACACGACCGGATTGAATGTTCCGGCAAAGGGTAGCCGACACGCAGCCCTCGACATGGGTTGCGATACTTGCCACATTACGCACAAGTCCGGCGCCGATGTCACACAAGAGAACAACTTCCATCTGACCAAGGCAGTTCCTGCTCTGTGCGTGGACTGTCATAATGTCAAGGATGCGTCTCTACTGAAAGCGCACCAGAATCAGCCCTTCGCCTCCGCGAACTGCACCGGCTGTCATGATCCGCACCAATCGGCGTCGCCGAAGCTGATGGCGCGGTTTGTCCATCCGCCGTTTGCCGAGAAGAGCTGCGATACGTGCCACGCTCCGGCGAAAGATGGAAAGGTGGTTCTCACGCAGGTGAGCGTGAAGGATCTCTGCGTCACCTGCCACTCCGACAAGGCCGAATTAATCGCGAAAGCAAAGGTCCAGCATCCTGGCGCGGCTGGCGATTGCACAGACTGTCACAGCCCGCATGCCAGTCCCTATCCGGGACTGCCAAAGAGCGATCCGGTCAGCATCTGCCTGGGTTGTCACACGGATCAGGCAGAGCAAGGAAAGAAGGCGCATCTGCATCAACCGGCTTTCGAACAAGGTTGTGCCACCTGCCACGAGCCGCACGGCGGAGAAAATCAACACCTGGAACGTGCTGCGACAGTGAACGCGCTTTGCCTGGAGTGTCACGGACCGGATGCCGAGCCTAGGCGACTGGAAAGTGAGCATCTGGTCACGATCTTTGACGGCAAGGTGAAGTTGCCCGAGAACTATTTCAGTAAGGTTAGGCTCCTGCCCCTCAAGTATGACCGGGGACACCCCACGGAGCAGCACCCTGTGGCTGATGTGATCAACAAGAAAACCAAGGCCCCGATTCCGATCAATTGTCTGACTTGCCACCAGCCACACTCGGGCAAGGAAGCAGATATGTTGGTGAAAGACCAGAAAAATAACCTGGACTTCTGCAAGGGTTGCCACGTCAACGGGCTGGACCTAACAGATGTTCGAATGGGAGGGAAATGATGAGGCATCGGCCAACTTGGTTCGCAGCGCGTCACTGGGTAGCGATAGTTGTTTTGCTGGCACTGGGGCTGGCATTGCCGCTACGCGCGCAGAAAAAGAACGCCCCGCCGGACACCACCAAGCCCGGCGACAAGCGGGTTAAGGCATATTTCGACGTCAGCAAGATTGTGTGGCCGGGACCTCCCGAGATTGCCCGCATTAAGTTCTTGGATTTGTTCACCGGCGAGAAGATCGATCCCAGCCTGTTTGACAAGAAGAAAAAAAAGCAGACCTGGATGGACCGCATGGCCGGTCAACAACAGACCAACGACATAAAGATTGACAAGCTTCCATTCCAGCTGATTCGTACCTACGGCGTGGCTGTCGATTCCAAGGGAAGAATCTACGCCGGGGACCAGGGCGTGGGCGCGATCTTCATTTTCGATCCTGAGAATAAAGACAAGGTGGAACTCATCGGCAATGGCAAACAGGCGAATTTCGGGCTGATCGTGGGCCTGGCCATGGACGACGTCGACCGCCTGTTTGTGAGCGACGCCAAAATGCGCCGCGTGCTGGTGTTCAACCCCAAGCACGAGCAGGAAGGCCAGTTTGGCGCCGATGTGCTGGTGCGCCCCGGTGGCATCGCCCTCGACAACGAAAATCGTTTTCTCTATGTGGCCGATACCGGCAACGACGTAATCGATGTCTTCGATGCCGACACCTTCAAGTATCTGCGCCAGATCGGCAAGCCCAGCCACAAGCACGAGCAGACTGATCCCGGTACGTTCTCTTTGCCCGAAGCCGTTGCCGTGGATGCTGACGGAAACGTCTACGTCACCGATACCTTTAACGACCGCGTCGAGATCTTCGACGCCGACGGCAAGTTCATCAGCATGTTCGGCAAGAATGGCGACGCTCCCGGGGAGTTTGAGCGGCCCAAAAGCATCGCCATTGACGGTGACGGCCACCTCTGGGTGGTGGACGCGGGCAAAGGCCAGGTCAAGGTCTTCAATCAGAGCGGTCGCCTGCTCATCTACTTCGGCGAGCAGGGATACTTCCCTGGCCAGTTCATGGGGCCGTGGGGCATTACTATTGACAAGTTCCACCGCGTGATTGTTTCTGAGACGTTTCCCGGACGCGTGCAAATGTTCCGTTACATAACCGATGAGGAGGCCGCAGCCGAGAAGAAGAAGCGTGAAAGTGAGCCGGATAAAAAGGCCGCCAACACATCCGCCACCGGGCAAAAGCCGCCGGCAGCTCAGCAGGCGCAAACCACGCCAGATGCCGCTCCGAAGAAAAATTAGGCGGCTCTGGGTCGTGGTGCAGCTTGGCTGACGCGGCAAGCCGGTTGGGCGGGAGATCTTTTCGGCTCCGTTCGCAGGGTAGGGATCCTTCGACTGCGTTGCCATCCGCTGATCGCGGACGGCAACTTCGTTCAGGATGACAGTGAAAACCAAAGGTCGCAACTACCGCCGTCTCCCTCGGTTTCCTGACTGAGGGGCACTTCTCGGCCTGGATTTTGCTCGCGTCCCCTCCCAACGCCCCCACCGATGGGCAAACCCCCTGAATGCCCGACCGCGCGGAAACCTTGTTGGATGGAGGCCGCTTGAGTGCGGGTCCGTTCGCAAGGTAGGGATCCTTCGACTGCATCGCCATCCGCTGATCGCGGACGGCAACTTCGTTCAGGATGACAAAGCAACCGATCGGAAACCGTTCCAAACTGGGTCTTTAGCCCCACCTGGAGCGTACTTTCCCCTAGATCATCCTGTTATCCCCGCACCCTAAAGTAACCAACACATTTTTAATCTTTGACTTACGGCCGATGGGCCGCTGGTTTGGCGATTGCACCATTGAGTACCGTAAAAGCATTCTTTTATGCGGCACACCTAATTAGGAGGCTTCAAAATGAAAAAAGTAGCATTAGTAATCCTCGTAGTCGCGGCTTCCATCGGCGTAGCGATGGGGCAAACCGACGTCCTCGGAGCGCACAATGGTTACGGACGTGGCTGCGTTATGTGCCACACCCCGCACAGTGGTTCCCTCGGCAACGGGCTTGGAACTTCCACCGATCCCCAGAACGGTATGTATGCTCTGTGGGGCCAGAACCTAACTCCGCTCTTCGGTAAGTCCTACAACTTCAGTGGCGACGGCGCAGCGACTTATCCAGTCACCCTGCCAGCATCCGGAACCATCACCAGCGCGCATGACGCCAACACAGTCATCCTGTTCTGCCTCAGCTGCCATGACGGCGTAACCGCCAAGGTCGGCATGATGAAGGGACAGACGGTTGAGACGTTGCCCATCGTGGGCGGAACTGCTCCCACGCTGCTCGCTACTGCAGCCCCGTCGGGCGGCACGGCATATAACAACGATCACCCGGTGGGCGGCAGTGCGAACGTAAGCTGCAACCCGGCGGCGACACCTGAATCCGGCTACAACTGGGATTGCACCGGTGGTGGCGCCAGCCTCACCCCGATCACGCCTGGCCCGAATCAGAAAATCTTCATGACCAACAATCCATCGTCCTTCTGGAATAACAAAGGGAACCCCCTGGCTTCCTTCGGTGGGACGACAGTAAACGCAGTCACCTGCACCACCTGCCACAATCAGCACAGCATGACCGTGGCCTCAATCAACGGCCAGAACTTCTCGACCATGTTCTTCGTTAACGGTCAATACACTCCTCTTGCCGGCGGCAACGCGGTAGCGCAATTCTGCCGCAACTGCCATGGTGGCGAGTCGAACGAAATGCACGGCCTAACCGGCGTGACAACGCAATAGTTCGCATGGTTGCAATAGCTCGGGGGAGGGATTTTCCCTCCCCCGATTTTCGGAGAGCGATTTTCGGGAGAGCGTGATGAAAGCAACGTTCAAAGTCGGGGCCCTGATGTTGGCGATGGTGAGTGCGGCATGG
>Ga0116113_1000043_pt1 | contig 33070 bp, 33 predicted proteins | sample June2015DPH_10_2_FD_89788 | JGI IMG/M metagenome (GOLD analysis project Ga0116113, IMG submission 89788) | Peatland microbial communities from SPRUCE experiment site at the Marcell Experimental Forest, Minnesota, USA - June2015DPH_10_10 | ecosystem: Environmental > Terrestrial > Soil > Wetlands... | reverse complement strand
GGGTGCCCCAGAAAAAGCACGAAGCGCTGGATGAAGGCGATCTCCACCAGAATGTAACCCAGGCCCACCGCGACGAAATAAAGCAGCGGCAGCGGCGACTGCCGGCTGCCTTGCAGGGTCAGCGGCAAAATCAGAAATCCCAGCACCGCCGCCACCGAGATGGCCAGCACCAGAAGCAATACCAGCACACCCAGATTGACTTTCCAGTCGATCGCCTGCCGCAACCCCTGCTGTCCCAGGATTTGCCCGGCCTTCAGCGTGAAAAAAAAGAAAGGCGCGTTGTCGGTGACTGGCGCAACATTGTAGGCATACGTCTGCGCGAAACGATAAGGCTCGTTGCCTGCAATCAAATCGGCGAACGGATTCGGCTCGCCTTCGCTGGTCGCAGATTCGGATCGATCGTCCGAAGTCGCCTCTTGAGAAATCGCGTAAGGCAAATAGAGCGGAACGAGTTCCTTGTGCTGGAGGAAATGACCGCTCACCGCCATCTGTTCGTGGCGGGTGAAAGCAGTTTTCTTGGCCAGCACCACCACCGGGATTCCGTCCTCATCCAACTCGCCCTGCGAGGCCACCATGAAGTTCGGCGCCGGATTGGCCACGCCCAGCCGATGCAACGCCTCCATCGCCACCGCAACCACGCGCAGCGCTTCGCGGGGCTGGCGAAATTCCCAGCGCGTGATGGCGATCATGCCATCCGGCTTGAGGTGCTCGAAATATTCCTTGAAGGCCTCCACGGTATAGAGATTGTTTTCGCTGAGAGCGAACGCGCCGGCCGCGGTCGAAGCCCACGTATCGACCAACGTCATTTGCACCACATCGAATTGCTGCGGCGTCGAACGAAGATAAGAGCGGCCGTCGGTCACATGCATGTGGACCTGCGGGCGTTCGTAGAGGTGAAGCGCATAATCGGCATAGCGCCCGCGCATGACGGTATCGGCGATGATGGGATTGATCTCGATGCCGGTGACGCTTGGACTCCCGTTGGCCAGCGCGCGCAGCACGTCGACGCCGCCCCCCGGTCCGATGATGGCGAACTCGCCGCGCGGCCGCAGAACATTGGCCAGCGCCGGCGCAGCCGACATCAGATTGCGCTCCCACTCCGAGCCGCTCCAGTGCGCGAGATCGCAATTCATGATGTAAGTGGAAGCGTCAGCGTCGATCACGATCGCCTTGGCTTCGTCTTGGCGGTCGACTTCAACGCGCGAGAGCGCATTCCAGCGGGAGAATTCCACCCAGGCCGGATCGCGAAACATGCCCTTGGCATACACCACATCGATCAGCCGGTCGGAATGGTTGGCCGCGATCAGCACGACGAATGCGGCCGCCAACGCGCCCGCAGCCTTGCGCACCCTCGAAGAATCAGCCCACAAAGCGGCGGCTAAAGCCATAACCACGGCGGAGGCCAGAATCGTATTCGGGCCGCCGATCCAGTTGAGCAGCGGCACGATCGCCAGGCAGGCCAAAGCTCCGCCGCACAGGTCGGCCCCGTAAAGCCGCTGCACGCGCCAGGTTTCGCGGGCGAAGACAATCGAAAACAGCAATCCCGTCAGAAAGAAAGGCGTTGCCGCCGCGAGGTACAGCACCGTGAGATCGAGAAAATTCTTGCCCGTCACCTCGAGCGCTACCGGCACGTGCAGCACGATTTCGAGCACGAGCAATACCAGAATCGAATTCGCGATACAAAGTCGGGCCGCAAGCGTGCGCGTCGCGATGAGCGCCAGACGCGGCTTGAGTAGATGAGCGCAGACTCCGCCGGCGCCGAGTCCCAGTAGAGCGATCGAAATCGCCAAAAAAGCGAAGTGGTAGAAGAGCACAACCGAGAACAATCGAGTGAGCGCGAGCTCCAGCAACAACGCCGCAAAGCTGGTGAGGCCCAAGCTTAGGAGCAGCGTGCATTCGGGGATTTGGTTGGAGAGGGAAACCGGCGCGGCAGCCTGTAGCGTTGCGGACATGAGCAAAAAGGAATGCGCCAGTCTAGCAGAAGGCCGCAGGTCTCCCGCCAGTTAGTTTTCCAGAATGACTTGCGCGATGGCTTGCTCGGCAGTGTGAGAAATCGAGAGCGAGGCATGTTTCACGCCGAGTTTGGCCGCGATCTCGCTGGCCTTTCCATGAAAAATAATGGTGGGCCGTCCTCCAGGCTGGCGCGCCACTTCGCAATCCCGCCAGCGCACGCCTCGGCTCCAGCCCGTGCCCAGAGCCTTCATGGCCGCTTCTTTGGCCGCGAAGCGGGCGGCGTACCGCTCCAACCGATTAGCCTTGGAATCGCAATAACGAATTTCGCTGGGCGTGTAAATGCGCTGCAGAAAGCGCTCGCCGAAACGCGCAATGGATTGCCGAATGCGCGGGACCTCCGCGATATCAATACCGGTGCCGACGATCATATTTTCACGTCGCTCGCTCTACGAATGCTTTTCGCAACTCCGCCACCGCCTCCGCAACGCTCGTGGCAGCCGTGTCGATTACGATATGCTCGCGGTTCCAAGGCTCATACTCGCGGGAGAGAACTTCTTCCCACGTTAGGCGCGGTCCCACAATGTCGGCGGGACGTGCTTCCAGGCGTTGACGATGCAGCTGCGGACTAGAACAAGTAACTTCGACTTCAAACTTATGCACTCCGGCCAGACTCGCGACCTCAGCCCAAGCCTCGCGAGTCACTCGCACTGGATTGACGGAATCTGCAATCACAGTTCGACCGAGGAGAAGATTGTCTTTGGCGACCGCGTAGGCAACGCAATACCCAGATTCATCCAGGGATCCGTAAGTCTTGCCGCAATCACGGATGGCTTGCTCGATGGAGTCGATGCGCAAATACACCGTGCCGAGCTGACGAGCCAGCTCTCTGGCAATCGTCGTCTTTCCCACTCCCGGCAGTCCGCCAAAGATGATGAGCATGGTTGCCACGGTCTGGGTCGCGAAACTGCAGCGCTTTATATCTGCATCCACGCCTTAAAGGAGGCTGTCGCCACGATAAATCAATTCGCCCTCAATCATGCGCGCCTCGGCGGTAAGCCGATGCGGCTTCGGCGGACCCATCCCATCGACATGCAGCACCTCGCGCCCGTGCGCCACCAGCCAATCCGAAACCAGCATGCGGTGACAGCGAAAGTATAGCCGCTCGGCGCACATATACGCCGTTCGCGAACTCTCGGCCAGCGCAATTAATTCTTTCATCGCGTTCTGAAACTCCGCACTCAACATGTGGTCGGCATAATTCCGGAAGCTCGCATTGCGCAGCGCGATGTGCGGGGACTTTTCGCGAGTCTTCTTCCGGTAACCGCCGAGCGTCTTCATCCAGACGTAGGGGATGCCCAGCGCGGGCAAGTTCTGCTCCAGAGATTCGCGATTGAATTGCGGCAGCCGCCGCGACATGGGAAAGGCGCGAATATCCACCAGAGTTTGAATGGAGTGGGCTTGAAGCGTCGAGACCAAATCTTCCCACGAGCGAGTCGAGTGTCCGATGGTGTAGAGAGTAGCCACAGCATTCGTGGAAGCCGATCCGAGTATATCGCTAGGTGGGGGCTAGTCCATGATCGAATCCTCCCCGCAAGGTCGCGAGATCTTGACGACGCTGTCTTCAGCGTTCTGGCTCACTGGACCCGGATTCGGATCGACGTCGGTCGCGGGAGAGAACTCCACATCCGCCTTTATGTAGGGGCAGTGCACGTAGACGGATCTCTTCCGTGTACGCGTCGAAATTCCGCGCTCCTCGGTGAATACCGTGAATAGCTCCCTTCGCGTCATTCCAGGCTTGACAGTTGAAATGGACTTCATCACGTGATCAATCCAATCTGTGTGTTCCTGATCGCTTGGATTCCGTCTTGGCCGATCGATGGCCTCCTGCCCGGAAACGCTCGCGACTGCCACCACCAGCCATACCAGGATTGCGTAGACCAGTCTGTCGATCGCGGATTCCTCTCTTCGACAAAAAACTACCCCTTCGGTTCGATCTTTGCGAGAGCGCTTGCGAGGGCTGCATCTTGTGCAGGAAAGACGGTTCGCAAATCCAGCAACACGCGGCCATCCTCGACCCGCGCAATAATCGCCGGATCGGACGACCGCAGGCGCGCCGCCAGTTCATCCGCACTCAGACCCTCGCAACTCAGAGCGGCCAACCGCGTTGGCAGGGCTGAGGAGGGCGCGGCGCCTCCGCCGAGCAGAGATTCACCATCCACAATTTCAACCCGCAAGCGCGGCGACTGGACTCGCGCCACTAGAGCCTCAGTTCGCGCGCCGATCTGCTCTCGCGAAAGCCGCATCATGCGCAGCGTGGGGATCGCATCGTGATCGCGCCGCACGTAGGCCAGCAGAGTAGCTTCGAGCGCGGCGTAAATCAGCTTATCCACACGCAGCGCGCGGAACAAAGAATTCGATCGCATGCGCGCGACCAACTCCGACCTGCCGCTGATCAACCCCGCCTGCGGACCGCCCAGCAGTTTGTCGCCGCTGTAAGTAACGATCGGCACGCCACTGCGCAAACTATCGAGCACGCCGGGTTCCCCGGTAATTCCGACAGAGCGCAGATCGAAGAGCGCGCCGCTGCCAAGATCCTCCATTAACGGGATACCACGTTCGCGCGCCAAGGCTACCAACTCGGCCGTCGAAGGCTGCTCGGTGAAGCCGGTGATCTCAAAATTCGAGCGGTGCACGCGCAGCAGCAGCCTGGTTTTTTCGTGGATGGCGCGGGCATAGTCGGCGATCCGAGTCCGGTTGGTGGCGCCCACTTCCCGCAGAATCGCCCCCGACTTCGCCATCACGTCCGGAATGCGAAACGAGCCGCCGATCTCGACCAACTCGCCGCGCGAAACAACAACCTCTCCGCCCTCCGCCAGCGAGTTCAAGGCCAGCAGCACCGCAGCAGCGTTGTTGTTTACAGCGATGGTAGAGACAGCGCCAGGTTTAGAAACACCCAGCTCCGCACCTGCGGAGACAGCCTCGGCACCTGTTGAGACCACCGCCTCGGCCCTCCCGCGAGGGCGGAGCTGAGCGGTATTCATGGAAGAATCGATCAGCGAATCGCTGCTCAACAACTTCCGAAACAGCCGATCCACATGCGCATCCCGCTTCCCGCGCACCCCGGCCTCAAGATCAAACTCCAGATTGGAATAACTCGCAGCGGTCTCTCGGATGTGCTCGATCGCCCCCTCGCCCAGCGGAGCCCGGCCCAGATTGGTGTGCAGAATCACGCCGGTAGCATTGATCAACGGTCGCAGAGAATAGCTCATCGCCCGGCGAAGCTGGCTTTCGACCGCGCCCGGCAGCCCGGAGATAGCAAGCTCAAGCGCGTGCTCGTCGAGCCGCCCGGAGGTAATCTCCCGCCGCAATCGCGCCAGCACCAGCCGCGCCGCCTCGGCGACCGGGTCATGGCCATCGCTTACCGCGAGCGCAGAAATCGTAGGCTCGCGCAGCACATCGTCGACGGCGGGCAGCTTGCGAAAAAGCTCCGAGAGTACGGCGTTTTTCACCGCAAGATTATCCCACGAGTTTTGGCTAAAGCGTATGCAGGTAGGCCAGCAAATCCTGCAAATCCTGCGGACTCAGAATCTGTCCATACGCGGGCATCTCATGGCGCCCGCTGCGAATGATGTCGCGGACGCGCTCGTCGTTCGCCGGCAGCCCGCTCAGCGGAAGGTAGGGATGCTGGAAAACGCCCTTCAACCCCGGGCCTTTCCGCCCCTTCGTGGAATAAGGCCGATGGCAGCGATCGCAATGATCGTCGTAAAGCTTGCGTCCCGCGGACTGTTGCGGGTTGAGACCAAGCTCCGCATCCGATCGCCGCCGCTCCACGTCGCAGCTCGAAAACGTAGCCACGGCAAGAAGCGCTGCCAGAGCAGAGATGGCGAACGCCGGAGAGATTCCCGTCAGTCTTCTGCCCCGACGCTGCCAGTCGATTGCTGCCAGCATTCTCATCTGTCCGTAAGTAGTATCCCACACCCGAAATGAAGCCGCGGCGAGGCGCAGAGCAAAAAAAAGAGTAACGACGGCATCCCGCCGGCTGTCCGGGGGCGTCCTGGCCCACCGCGCCGGAGCAACCTGAGAACACTCCCTATTCATTTAGAATTTTCCCATGCGAGCGATCTTCCAGTGGAATCTGGGCCGGCGCACCCTGGAGCTAGGCAAGCGCACCCTGATCATGGGCATCGTGAACGTGACGCCCGACTCGTTCTCCGACGGCGGCCTCTACCTCGATCCCGAACAGGCCACCGCCCACGCCTTGCAATTGCTCGACGAAGGCGCCGACATCATCGATGTGGGTGGTGAATCCACGCGCCCCGGTGTGAAAGTCGCGGCCTCTGACGCGCATGAGAAAAGGGCAGCCCAGCCCGATTCCTCGAAGGGTGCCGCGAGTGAAAAAACTTCCGTCAGCGCCGAGGAAGAAATGCGGCGCGTGCTGCCCCTGATCACAGCTCTAAAGAAGACCCGCCCCGATGCGCTCATCTCGATCGATACATCCAAAGCCAGCGTCGCCCGCGCCGCTCTGCTGGCTGGGGCCGAGATCGTCAACGACGTCAGCGGCCTGCGCTGGGACCCAAAAATGGCCAAGACGCTGGCGGAAACAAAATGCGGCGTCGTCTTGATGCACATGCGCGGCCGCCCCGAAGAATGGCGCACCCTGCCGCCTCCCGGAGACATCGTACTGCAAGTCAAACGCGAACTGCGAGATTGGACGGAAGCCGCAGTGGTGGCGGGCATCCGCCGCGAGCGCATCATGCTCGACCCCGGCTTCGGCTTCGGGAAAAGTTTCGAGCAAAACTATCCGCTGCTGTCGCATTTTCAGGATTTGCAATCTCTAGGATTCCCGCTCCTGGCGGGCACGTCGAGGAAATCCTTTCTCGGCCGCACCCTGGCGAAAGATGGAAAAGACGCCGCGCCCGCAGACCGTCTCTACGCAAATATCGCCGCGCAGACAACCCTGATTCTCAAAGGCACGCACGTCCTGCGCACGCACGATGTGAAAGCCAGCGTGGACGCTGCACGCGTCGCGGATGCAATTCTCGGCGCCCGCTGAGTTGCCCAGCCGACCCACAGCCGCTAGATTTTACGCTCGTCGAAATCTTACACCGGAGGGAAACTCGTGATGCGCGCGACATAGCGGCTGCGCTTTTTCCGGCGGGGCTGCGGCATCGAATGACGGGCGCTTGCCGCGCCGTACCTCTCCCTACAATGTGAATTGCGAAACCGCCAGCCCGCTTCCGCTAACATCTTTCACACTCCGATCCATTGTGCCCTCGTCGTCCTCAAACCCACGCAGGCCCGCGATTTTTTCTGCCCGATCGGCTGCATCGGCCCCGCTGTCGTCCCCTCCAATACAGAGCAGAACCAGCAATCCTATGAATAAGCCGATCTGGCCGACAATCTCTCCCTCCGTTAGTGACTTGGGCTCGGCTTACTCGCTGCACCACGGCGCGCATACGTTGCAAGCTCCGTCTAGGGGGTTGCGGGCAGCATGGACTCCTGCGCCGCCACCGCTTGCCATCGCCCCTCGCGATATACATAAATGTCGGTGAAGCGCACTTGACCCAGGATTTTGCCCTGGGCGTCCGTGGCCGTCGCCAGACCACGGATATATCCGACGTCGCCGTAGACACGCGGGCTCAGTTCGGTCAATTCGTTGTGCGCAGGACGGTGATCGGCGGCCTTCGCCAGGGTGGTCGCGCGATCGGAAATATTTCCTTTCGGGTCCACGTCCTGAAATTCCTCCGCCAGAATGCAGCCCAGGGCTTGTACGTCTTTATGTTCCAGAGCGCCAGCCCAACTTTGTTCAGTTTCAGCCAGCACGCTCGCATCCTTCGCTTGCCCCGCCGGACAACCCGCCGCCCACGCGAACGGGCAAAAAATCATCCACCACAACGCATATCTCACCGGCACCCTCCTGCCGAACCAACGACGCTACATCATAAACTGCGCGAAAGAGGCGCATTGGGTTTGACCATCCCAACGCCGAGCCGTTAGGATTCCGACTGTGCGATTTCACGGCCGGAAGAGTTTCAGTCCATTGCGGCAGGTCCCTTCCTTTACAGTCATTCCCCGGGACGATTACACTACACACTCCCGTTTTTTGGTTTTCTGAAAGCGGTCGGAGCGGTGGCTTCCGACGCCGGAAAGGTCTGCGGAAAAGATGGACGCGGTCGGGCGAGAGATCGGCAACATCCAATCAGAGCAACTTACGGATAAGCGTTCGGGCCCGCACGGGCAGCTAACATAAAATTCGAGGCAAGCGAGGAGAAACATGGCAGCCGCTGACGAGAAGGTGAAACAGATCATCGTAGAGCAGTTGGGCGTGGACGAAGGGGAAGTGACTTCCAGCGCGTCGTTCGTGGACGACCTGGGCGCGGATTCGCTCGACACCGTCGAATTGGTGATGGCTTTCGAAGAAGCCTTCGACATCGAGATACCCGACGAAGACGCGGAAAAAATCCGCACCGTGCAGGACGCCATCGATTACATCTCCAAGCACTCGAAAGGTGGCAAGTAGTTTGGGACGCAGGGTCGTCGTTACCGGCATCGGCCTGATCTGCGGCGTGGGCAATAACACCGGAGAGGTGTGGCAGGCGTTGCTCGCCGGCAAAAGCGGCGTGGCCCGCATCACCCAATTTGATAGCAGCAACTTCGCCTGCCAGATCGCCGCCGAGGTCAAGAATTTCGATCCTCTCAGCTTCATCGAGAAAAAAGAAGTCAAGAAGATGGGGCGCTTCATCCACCTCGCCATTGCCGCCGCGGATGAGGCGTTCAAAATGTCGGGCCTGAAAATCACGCCGGAAAACGACGAACGCGTAGGCGTGCACATCGGCTCCGGCATTGGCGGATTCGACATTATCGAGCGCGAACACGCGGCCTTGCTCGAAGGCGGACCGCGCAAAATTTCTCCTTTTTTTATTCCCGCTGCCATCGTTAATCTTGCAGCCGGCCACGTCTCCATGCGCTTCGGCGCCAAAGGCCCGAACGAAGCCACGGCCACGGCCTGCACCACCAGCGCGCATTCCGTGGGAGATTCTTTTCGCATCATTCAGCACGACGATGCCGATGTGATGATCGCCGGCGGCTCCGAAGCCGCGATCACGCCGATGGGCGTGGGCGGCTTCGCCGCCATGCGCGCGCTTTCCACCCGCAACGACGACCCGGAAAAAGCCAGCCGTCCCTGGGATAAAGATCGCGACGGCTTTGTGATGGGCGAAGGCGCCGGCATTCTGGTGCTCGAGGAACTCGAGCATGCCAAGCGGCGCGGCGCGCCGATTCTCGCCGAGGTCGCCGGCTACGGCATGTCCGGCGACGCCTACCATATGACCCAGCCCGCTCCAGAGCACGAGGGCGGCTTCCGCGTGATGCGCAACGCCGTGCGCGACGCCCACATCAGCGCCGACAAAGTCGACTACGTCAACGCACACGGCACATCGACTCCGATCGGCGATACGCTCGAAGCCCAGGCGATTCGCAATTTTTTTGGCGAGCGCAGAATTCCCGTAAGCTCCACCAAGTCGATGACCGGCCATCTTCTCGGCGGCGCCGGCGGCCTTGAAGCGGGCATCACCGTTCTCGCCCTGCGCGATCAGATCCTGCCTCCCACCATTAACCTGGAGAATCAGGATCCGGAAACCGACGCCATGGACTTCGTCCCTAATCAGGCGCGCAAGGCCAAGGTCGATTACGCCATGTCGAACTCCTTTGGCTTCGGGGGCACGAATGGGGCGCTGCTGTTCCGGCGCTGGTCTGAATAGGACTCCCTTCCGTCCCGCAAAATGTGAACCGCTCCTGAAAGTTGAAATCCAACGTCCATCCGTTATAGGCTTCGTTGCGCTCGTAGAGTCGACGCAAGATCAAGCGTGTTCCAGGAGATATCGCCGATGCGAAAACTGCTGCTCGGAAGTGCAATCCTCGCCATCTTGACTGCAGCCTCTCTAGGGCCGGTCCATGCGCAATCGAAAGATGACGCCGCCCCGAGCAAGCCAGACACCCAGAGTAAGCAGAACACGCAAGACACCAAGAGCGAGGGCTTCAAGCCCGAGCAGGTCGCCAGCAAAGGCTCGGTCACGATCAACGGGAAGGCGATTCCCTATGACGCTTTTGCCGGCACTCTGGTGGTCCATCCCAAGGGATGGGATGACGTCCCTCAGAACGCGGATAAAGACGAAAAGAGTTCGCCGCCCGAGGCCAGCATGTTCTACGTCGCTTACATTAAGTCGGGCGAGAATTCGCAGCGCCCCGTCACCTTTCTTTACAACGGCGGCCCGGGCTCGTCGACCGTCTGGCTGCACATGGGAGCGTTTGGGCCGAAACGGGTGGTCACGGCCGACAATTCCCACACTCCCGCTGCGCCCTACCCCATCGTCAATAACGATTACAGCCTGCTCGATGTGAGCGACCTGGTGTTTATCGACGCCCCCGGCACGGGGTTCAGCCGTCTCAGCGGCAAGGATCGCGATAAGGCATTCTATGGCGTGGATGCCGATGCCGACGCCTTCGCCGATTTTATTGCACAATTCCTGACCAAGTACGGGCGCTGGAATTCTCCGAAGTATTTGTTTGGCGAGAGCTATGGCACCACGAGGTCGGCGGTGCTGATCAACGAACTGGAAACGCTAAAGTTCATCGATTTCAATGGTGTGATTCTGCTCTCGCAGATTTTGAACTACGACAATAATGCCGACACGCCGCAGTTCAATCCTGGCGTCGACGTCCCCTATGAGATCGCTCTGCCTACCTACACTGCGTCGGCCTGGTATCACCACAAGCTGCCCGATGCTCCCAAAGAATTGGCGCCGCTGCTGGCCGAGGTCGAACGCTTCGCCATGACGGATTATGCCGCAGCGCTGGCAGCTGGGGCCACGCTTGTGCCGGAGCAACGGAAGGCCATCGTTGCGAAGCTGCATCAATACACCGGCCTGCCCACCGATTACATTGAGAAAGCCGATTTGCGCGTCAACGTTGGGGAATTCGTGAAGACGCTGAAAGGCGACAGCGACATGACTGCCGGCCGGCTCGACACTCGCTTCTCGGGGCCGACGCTCGATCCCTTGAGCAAGGAAGCGGACTATGATCCGCAGGCGGCGTCGATCGGATCGGCCTACGTCTCGGCCTTCAACGATTACGTGCGCAAAGATTTGAAGTTCACCGAGAACCGCGAATATAAGCCGGAAATCGATATCGAGAAGAACTGGAATTTTCTGCACGAGGCCCCGGGCGCTCTCACCCCGCTTCCCCAGGCGGCCAATGTGATGGTCGATCTGGCCAGCGCCATGAAATATGACCCAGGCTTGCGAGTTCTCGTCAACGCAGGCTATTTCGATTTGGCGACGCCGTTCTTTGGAGCCATCTTCGAAATGCAGCATTTACCGATTCCCACAGCGCTGCAGAAAAACATTGACTTCAAATTCTACGAGTCGGGCCATATGGTCTACGCCCACGAGGCCTCGCTGAAAGAACTGCACGAAAATCTCGCGGCTTTCATCATGAGCACGGAAGGTTCGAAATCGAAGTAGGCGTGGATGAACTGCAGGTCATCCACGGGCGAAGAGAATCGCCTCTATCTCTTGCGCAGAGGCCGTGTGGGGACAGCCGCCCTCGGCTGTCCGGCGAGCGCCGCTCGCCTTGCTTCGTTCATGCGCACTCCAGGAGGCAGCGCCGCATAGTCTCTGTCAGCGCGCTCCGAGCGAACTTTCACTTCCGTTTACTCGCGCCGTTGTTTCGCCGCTGTTGTTTCGCCTCCATTGTTTCGCCTCTTGGCCCCTCGCTCCAGCGCAGAAATCGCCGCAGCGGCGGATCGATAGGGACCGTGGTGAGTCCCTGCGCGAGATCCTTGTAAGCTCTTGGCTGAATGACGGTCCCCGACAGTTTTCGGCGTAAAAATGATCCTGCCGTTGTCGAAGGAGGCTTGCAGCAGACACCAATGTCCAGATGCACACGTTTGCGGATGCACTGAGGGACAACGACTTGAAATTTTGTGTTTACGGTTACGAGTTCCATGAACGCGGATACTCCCTGTTGGATGGAATAACAGTGGATCGAGACGACTTCGCAAGGAATCGCAGTTTGGCATCCCTTATTTAAACTCGACCTTTGGTGGTCCGCGATAAAGTTGAGGCGAGGGAATCGTGATTATTCGGCCGTTGCGGAGAGTCTTACTCTCGAAGAGTCGTGCCACAATTCACGCGGCCAGAGCTTTGCTTTTCTTTGCCCTCAGCTTCCTTTCAGGAGCGAGTGCACAAGATGCCGCTCGGTCAGCGCCGAATCAGAGCGAGAACAACGCCGAACCCGCACTCCGGCGCGGCACCAACGAGTTCGGAGGATGGGCTGGCTTTTCTCCGTTCTCCTTCAGGCTGAAGGGAACGTCCGAAGATCGCAAGCTTTTTCTGTTGAACCTGCAATACGCGAGAACCCTTTTTTCCACCACGCCGGTTACGGTCAAATACACGGCCGAGATTGTGCCGGTCGCGCTGGAAATTCAACCCACGCAGTTCTACGTCGTCGGCGGTGAGACGCTGGTCAATCCTTCGGGCACGATCTACGGGGCGGGGGCAAGTCCCGTCGGCTTTCAAGGCAATGTTGGCCGCAAGAGCGTTCAGCCGTTCGCCAACGGCAGCATAGGATTCTTATATTTCAGCCAGCAAGTTCCTATTATCGGCTCCTCGCAATTCAATTACACGGTTTCGATTGGATTTGGCGCGCAGTTCTTCCGCCGCTCGGGACGTTCGTTCACGGTGGGATGGAAATATTTTCATCTCTCCAACAACTATCAGGCGGCGCTGAATCCGGGAATCGACTCCGGAGTCTTCTACACTGGCTTCTCGATCTTGCGGGGAGGCCATCGATAGTCCGCGGGAGGTCGTATGCCTCCGAACGCAGCAAGGCGAACAGCGCTCGCCGGACAGCCGAGGTCGGCTGTCCCCGCACGCCCAAACAGGGGAGCCTCCGCGCCGGTTTGACATTGCGGCGGCTTTTTCTGTAGATTCTGTCTGAACTGAAAGAAACGATATGGCGACTCTAACCGGCGTGCAGAAGGGATACATCCTGCACTGGGGCGAGATGGGAACTCGCTGGGGCATCAACCGCACCGTAGCGCAGATTCACGCCCTGCTCTATCTCTCGCCGCGCGCGCTGCCGGCCGAGGAGATCGCCGAGACCCTGAGCGTCGCGCGCTCCAACGTAAGCACCTCGATTCGAGAGCTCGAAGGCTGGGGGATCGTTCGCGCCGTACATGTGCTCGGCGACCGCCGCGAGCATTACGAGTCCATGAAAGACGTGTGGGAGATGTTCCGGCTGGTGATCGAACACCGCAAGCGCCGCGAGATCGATCCCACGCGCGAGATGCTCCGCCGAAGCCTGGAGGAGCTCGACCCAAGGGAAACCGGAGCCGATTTCACCCGCGAACGGCTGGCCGCCATGGCAGGATTTTTTGACGCCGTAACGGAACTGCACGACCAGATGAAAAGCCTGCCGACAGGGACGGTGCGCAAGCTGCTGCGCATGGGAACTAAGTTAAAGAAAAAGTAGCCGAAGGACCTGTTAGACATGACTCAGGCAGACGATCAAAAAAAGATTTGGATCACGCTCACGGGCTTGCCCCTGACGATCGCTCTGGAGTGGCCCTTTCATCGCTCAACTTCAGGCGCAGACTTCTGGGTCCTGCACGGCGATATCCGGCTCGAAAATTCGGAGGGTCTGCATGCGCCGGTAGCGGTGAATTTATCGGCCACGGTTCGCCAAGTGCTGCCCTCGCTCGAACCGCACGACGCAGAGGCTCCAGTCATCAATGCGCTGCGCAAAGAAGTCGACCGCAGGCAGGTCGAGTTCGTGAAGTCGGGCAAGTTAATACCCGTGCCGTTTTCCAGCCGGAATTACGACTTCAAGCGCGAGAAATGGGTGTTTGGCAAGGCTAGCGACGATGCCATTGCGGCTTTCGTGGAGCGCAAGGTTTATTGGCAGGCGAAGTTGAAGTCAGACTCCCCCTCCGAGTCAGCTTCAGAAAAGAAAGTTTGGATCGCCGACCCCACCGACGCCCAGTATTTGGAGACCACTACCGCGCACCTACTCGAAGTAGCCGGACGATTCGCCGCAGGCAATGGTCTCGTGCGCCTGGTAGGCGAGTGGGCTGAGCCGACGGCGGGCCTGATGAGCCAAGCGGAAAGAGTTGAGGCCGCAATGCGGGCCGCGGTCGAAGAGTTAGAGAAGAAGCACGCCTTTGAACGGGGGTAGGCGGCGCGGATCAAGAAATCATACCGTGCGCGGGTAGTGGGCATTTTTACGCGATGCTGCTAAAGCCGTATTTCGAGGCGCTTGCAGCGCTGCTCCACCCCAAAGCAGAGTTTTTCAGGAACCTCTGAACGTCGTGACCTCGCCCAAGCTTAGAAACTCCCTCAGTTCAAATCGCGATTACTTCGCAAAAAAATAATCGAACGACTTCACCGCGTTGAACTCGTCTTCCTTGACGTCGAAGACGGTATAAAGCTTGGTCACGTTGAGAATGTCATGGACTTTCTTGGTGAGGTTGAGCAGCTTAAGTTCTCCGCCGGCGTTGCGCACGGCGGTAAAGCTGCTCACCAATTCGCCGACCCCGGACGAATCGATGTAGTCGACCTGCGCCAGATTCAGGATGATCTTTTTCTTCCCGGCGGAGATGAGCTTGCGGACGGTATCGCGCAGCGCGCCGGTCTCGTCGCCGAGCGTGATGCGGCCGGAGAGATCGACGATAGTGACGTGGCTGACTTCGCGCGTGCTCAGGTCCATGGGGCGGCTTTCCGGCTTCGGGCTTCGGCTTCCAAAAAACAGCTTAGGCCTTGGCGGGAATGTTAGATAGGTCGGCGCTGCAAGTCAATGGCTGCCGTGGTTAGGTTTGTGGTTAGGTGTGGTTAGGGGGCAGGGGCGGGCGAAATTTAATAGCTCAGAGACGCCCGGCGCGGAGCGGCATCGACCGGTTGCGAGTCACGAATCTCCTGAATGGGCGAGGTTACGATGGGCGTGGCGTACTCGGGATGGTGAAATTCCAGATGCATGCCGCGCCCCACGAACTGCAGCTTGAGCATAGACCCTCCCCAGGTAGAGCCGGCGATCGCTACCTGAACCGGGTCCGGGCAAAATTCAGGATGCCCCGAGATCAGCGCGTCGCTCCCGCCCAGTAGCACCGCGGTGTAGCAGTGGTGCAAAGTCTGAATCTCCAGCACGGTCGACGGCGGCAGGTCGTGCAGAAAGACTCCACCCTCAATTTCGGACTGGATGATGGCGCTGTTAACGTCATCGGCGAGGTTCGGATGCGGCGAGAACATAGCTCTACCCACGTTCCTAGGAGTGTACCGCAAATCGGGCGTCCCGGAGCGCCAAAGCCCAAGAACCTTGGAACATGGTCTTAGGGTTGGATGTCGCCAGTGGCCGAGCCGGTGCGCAAAAACTTACACCCGGCTGCAAACGAAGTCTGCCAGGAAACCAGAACGGGCTAAGGCCGATGGGGAGCTGGGTCTGCCCCGCGTTGGCCGGCAACACCGCGGCCGCCCCCGGAAGCGCCAGCAGGATTCGCATTTAGAAAAGTTGTCTCAGAAACAAAGCCTTGCGCTACTTGGCGATGAACGGAGCGAAAGAAGCGCTCTTGCCAAAGTAAATGCGCAGCGTGCATTTATCGCCGACGTGGGCGAAGGCAACCTCAAGCGCATCCGCGGCCTGGCTCACCTGATCCGTCTCCATGGGGGCCCGAGCCAAGTCCTGCTTCTCATCGTAAGCCGCTCCTTGGGTTACGTTCCTGTTGATCACTAGAGTCCATTTGTCTTTCGCGGGGATCGGATAAACGGTATAGGCGCCCACCGGGATCGTCGAGCCGCCGAAGTTCAGCGGAGCCTCGGTGAACAAGGTCATGGCAGTCCCTCCGGGCATCCAGGGCTTGCCGTTCGGAGCCTTGTCGCTCTTGGCGGTCACCGCATTGTAGCGAATGTAAACCTGCCGGCCGTCGTCGAGATTACAACTCGCCGTCGAAGACGGCTCCGATGGCTCTCCCGCACCCAGAGCAGTCAGAGCACCCAGAAAAAAAATGGCCGTAAAAACAAATGCGAAGCGCGCGCACCGCATGGCATCCCCCTCTGGCCGAAAAGTGTAGCGCCGAAATCGTTCCAGGGGAAGGCTTTTCCCCTTCGATTTTTGATTGGGAGCGATTCGCGACCTGACATTCGCCTTTTACTATCGCTTCGCTCCCTACGCGACAGTCGCGGGGCTGTCTACACCGGAGGTGTTTCCACAGTCAGGTGTTTTCACAAGATGACGGGTCCTTTCGTTGTTGGCCTTCGGTGACGTTCTCAGGCCACGCTCCCGTTGCTACCGTGACCTTGCCGCAGTATTCACGACTGGGGCAAGGACGGGGGCAATGGCAAAAGCAGCGAAGCTGAATATTCTTTACGGCGAAGGGGAGGCCGAGGCACAAGCGGCTCCGGCAGCGGCATTCGAGGCCGCGGGCCACGCGCTGGAAAAAGCACTCGGGCGCAAGGAAGTTGTGGCCGCACTCGAGCGGCGAGGCTTTGACCTGGTGGTGCTGGGCGCGAGCCTCACCCGCAACGATCGGCATCACCTGCCCTACGTAGTCAAGAAGGCGCAACCAGGGGCCCTGGTTCTGGTGATGCACGCCGATGGCAGCCGCCACCCCTATGTCGATGCCTGCACCGACACAGGCGGCAGCATGGAGCATGTGCTGGCTCGCATCGAAGGCATGAAGATCGCGGGCATGATGCCGGCGGCAGCAGCGGCCGGTAGGTAGCCCGTCTCCTCATCACTAGCGCACGGACCGCAGAAGACCTTAGCCCAGGCAACAATCCTCGTCCAAACGAACTGAAACGGGCACGCATCCTGATGGTGAATAGGTGGGAGGGCTGTGTGCTCTCTGCAGCGCTTTACCCCTTCTGATCGGCCGTAAACGGCGCCGGGTGGAAATCGCGCCCAACGAACGATGGGCGACTCCAGTTGGTAAAAGTGGAACGCGAACGCATTTTCCAATCTTCGTACCAGTTCCCTCTTAGGTCCCAAGCCTGTTTCGGTGGGGCGCAGTGGGACATAAGAAGGCTTTTTGCGTTAGCATCCATGCGACCGTCCACTTTTCTGCAAACTTAGCGAAGCCACCTGAGTCAGGCGCACATCCAAGGCAAGGGTGACAAAAAACCTGCGGGATCGTGGGAGGATGCGATGGCGAGGAGCGAAGGACTGCTGGCGGAATTCGATCAGGAAATGGTGAGCACGCGAAAAACGCTGGAACGGATTCCAGAAGACAAGTTGTCCTGGAAGCCGCACGATAAGTCGATGGCGTTGGGACGGCTGGCTGGGCACATCGCGGAACTGCCGGGCATGGGCGTGCGTGTGTTGCAGAGTGAGTTGTTCGACGTGGCCAACCGCGCCGATCCCTCGCGTAAGCCGACGGTTGCAGAGTCGCAGCGGCACGTGCTCGAGATATTCGACAAAAACGTGGCGCAGTTCCGCGCGGCGCTCGGTGCCGCCAGCGACGCGGATCTGGAAAAGACCTGGACGCTGGCGTTCGGCGAAAAGAAAATCTACTGCGGCCCGAGGATGGGCGCGCTGCGGCGCATGATGATGAATCACATGATTCATCATCGCGCGCAATTGGGGGTTTATCTTCGGCTCAATGGCGTGGCCGTGCCCTCGGTGTATGGGCCTTCGGCCGACGAGGGAGTTTAGAAACCGCAGCCGGTCTTATCGTTAGCGTTAAGCGGCGCGCCCCAGCACCGGCTGAGTGCAGTGCGCGCAGCGCCGGGCGTCGATGGGTATCTCGCTCAGGCACTCCGGACATTTCTTGGTAGTGGGATCGGGCGGCCTCTCGCCCTTGTGCATGCGCACGATCAGGGCGTTCACGGGAACCACGACAAAAAAATAAATCGCGGCGGCGATCAAAAGGAAATTTACCAGCGCCGTTATCAAGATCCCGTAGGGAAACGTGGTGCTGCCGATCTTGGTGGCAAACTCCGTAAAATCGGGCTTGCCGACGAGCAGCGCGACCAGTGGTTCGATCAGAGACTTCACCAGCGCCGTCACCACTCCGCCAAAAGCCGCGCCAATCACGATACCCACGGCCATGTCCACTACGTTGCCGCGCAGGATGAACTTTTTAAAGCCGTCCAGCATTCTTTTACTCCTCCGAAAGATTGGCGGCAAATGTACGACAGGACGGGAGTAAGGTCAAGCAAAGAACGACAGCGAGGAACGACACTTCTGCTTATCCGAAAAAGGCATCTGGGGATCAACAAGATTCGCCGCTGGCCGAAGCCCGTTAGCCCGGGCGATCAAGCGTCAGTTTGAGCCCATACTTTCGCGACGAGACAGGGCTGGGTTCGCTTCATCGCTTCATTAGCGCATCTTTTCGTTGAATGCACAATCTATGGCCTTTGTCCGGCGGCTGGCAGTCATGGAAGGGGGGAAGAACCATGAACGATGAACCATGAGCCATGAACATACAGGTCTAAAGGCGGACTTCGAGGTTTTCGAAGCGCACCGTCAAGAGTGGCTTCGCCTGCATGAGGGAAAGTTGTCCTGGTCCACCGAGAGACCCTGGCCGGCTTTTTGATGGGTACGGCGAGGCGTTGCGCGCCCGTGTGAGGCAGTTCGGAGTGCAAAGCGAGTTTCTAATTCAGCATGTGTGCGTAGAAGAGCCGGTATTGGTTATCTACTAACCCGTGGCAGTCCACAAGCAAACATTCAAACGCCTTCCGATCTCGAGAAGAACGGCCCGCGCCATACGAATCGAAATCAACGCTGCTTCCGTTGACTCGGAGAACGGCAGATCCGTGGGTGGACCCGGAATTTAGCGCCCTCGATGTCAATGCTGTAATCGATGCAGGTGCTTCGATCGGCGTTGTAAACCTGAAGTGGCCACGACGTGCAAGCTGCGCGCTACTGGTTTCGTGACGGTGGCCTCAGTGCAGAAATACGGCACGTACCCTCAGCACGCGGCTGGAGCAAGGTTCCCGGAACAAAACCGAGACACTTCGACGGCATTCCCGCGGGTTGCCTACAAGATTTCTAAGCCGTCCTACTCTCGTCTCTCTCGTCTCCAAGGCAGAGATATTCTTCGCCTCTGGAGCCTTACCTATGATGGTCGCGGCATGGTTTCGATTGAAGAATTGAGCTCAGGCGATGAGGCCGCCGACATTCTCGGATCCATTTCTCAAATCCTCATGGGCATGACGATGTATCGGTACTTATAATCGTCGCCTTCCGCCGGTCGCAGCTGCCCTGCCGATTGCGAATCCTTCAGCTCCAGCCGCACGTCGCTGGTGCCGGCAGCTTTGAGGAAGTCCACCAAGTACAGCGCATTGAAGCCGATGGTGAGAACCTCGCCATCGTAAGGCGCTTCGATAGAATCCTCAGATTCGCCGGCCTCGGTCGACGAAGCCGAGATTTTGACCTCGCCCTTTTCCAGCTTCAGCCGCACGGCGCGCGAGCGCTCGTCGGCAAACTGCGCGACGCGCTGAATCGCCGCGTTCAGGTCCGAGTTATTCAGCACGATGCTCTTGTTGTTGTCCTTGGGCAGCACCGCCTCGAAGTTGGGGAATTGTCCCGTGAGTTGCCGCGAAGTGAGCAGCCGCGAGCCGATACGGAAAAATAAAGTGGATTCGTCTTTGGCAAACTCGACGGTTTCGGCGTCGATCGAATCGAGCAGAGACTTCAGTTCGTCCATCGCCTTTTTCGGCACCAGCGTTTTCATCTCGCCCGAGACACCTTCAAACTTTTCTCCCGCCCGCTCGCAGTGCGCCAAGCGATGCCCGTCGGTAGCGACCATGGTGATCGACTCCGGCTTTATCAGCATCAGCGCGCCGTTCAGCGTGTAGCGCGACTCTTCACTGGAAATGGCAAACCCGGTGCGCGCGATCAGTCCACGCAAAACCCGCCCCGGAATTTTGACGACTCCCGCGGTGGGAAATACCGGCAGGCTGGGGAAATTCGATTTCGCCATCCCCACCATCTTGGTGTTCGAACGTCCGCAGCGAATGCTGACCCAATGGTTTTCCAGCAGCTTGATGGTGATATCGGCATCGGGCAGCAGCTTGACGTAATCATGCAGCTTGCGCGCGGGGATGGTGCACGAGCCTTCCTTTTTTACTTTGGCATGGCACGACGTGCGCAGGCTCAGATCCAGGTCCGTCGCGGTAATCGCCAGCTTTTCTTCCGAAGCCTCGAAGAGATAATTCGAGAGAATGGGAATCGTGGTCTTGCGCTCGACCACGCCCTGCGTGGCGGTCAACTCCCGCAACAACTCCGACTTGCTGACCGTGATCTCCATCGTTCCTACCGCGACGGCCGCTTCCACCGGCATAGACTTCGCCTCCCGTGCAGCTTGGCAAAAACCAATGCTACTTTTATTACGTCCCTTATATCAAATACAAAACCTACTAAGACAGCAGTAACAGTAGGCGATGCGCAGAAGTGGAAATTCTTCCCAAGGCGTTTCCGCTCACCGTTTTGCCCCCGACCCTTCGTGTGACAAATCGCGCCATAACTCGGAGCCGGCCACGGTAGAAGTTTTCCTCGCCTGCCAATTCCCTCGCCCCTTGCACAGTTTCCACACGCCGTTCACAGCTCGGATCGAGTAAAACTGTGCTGCCTGGTGCAAAACGCGAAATGAATTCGAATTATCCGCCTAATTGCTCGGTCAACTTGTTCAGCAGCCTGTTCAAATCTTTATCGTTCTTGCGAACTTCTTCGATCTTTTCGACCGAGTGCAGCACCGTGGTGTGATGCTTGCCGCCAAACTGCCGGCCGATCTCCGGCAACGAAGCCTCGGTCATGTGCTTGGCCAGATACATCGCAATCTGCCGGGGATACACAATGGCGCGGGAATTATCTTTCGCTTTGATCTCGACCAGCCGCAGACCGAACTGCTCCGCTACCATCTTCTGAATCGACTCGATGGTGATCTTGCGAGCTTGCGAGTCGATAAAATTCTTCAGAACCTGCTGCGCATACGGCAAAGTAATTTCGGCGCCGATCAGCGAGGAGTGCGCTACCAGGCGAATGAGCGCGCCTTCCAACTCGCGCACATTGGAGCGAATATTCTGCGCCACGTATAACGCCACGTCGGTCGGAAGCGTAACCTTCTCCTGCTCCGCTTTCTTCTGCAGGATCGCCACCTTGGTTTCGAGGTCCGGCGGCTGAATATCGGCAATCAGTCCCCATTCGAAGCGGCTGCGCAAGCGATCTTCAATCTCGGCCAATTCTTTCGGCGAGCGGTCGCTGGCGATCACGATCTGCTTCATGGTGTCGTGTAGCGCATTGAAGGTATGAAAGAACTCTTCCTGCGTGCGCTCTTTGCCGGCGAGAAATTGAATGTCGTCGATCAGCAGCACGTCCACCCCGCGAAACTTGTCGCGGAAGGTCGTCATCTTGTCGTAGCGCAGGGAGTTGATCATGTCGTTGGTGAACTTCTCGCTGGATACGTAGCAGATGGCCGCCTGCGGCTGCCGCCGCTTCACCTCGTGCCCGATGGCTTGCATCAGATGCGTCTTGCCCATACCCACGCCGCCATAAAGGAAGAGCGGGTTGTAGGCCTTCGAAGGGCGTTCGGCCACGGCCTGGCAAGCCGCATGCGCGAACTGGTTACCCGAGCCGATCACAAACGCGTCGAAGGTGTAGCGCGGATTCAGTTGCGCCGCTCCATCCCAGTCGAAGCGCGCCTGCGCCGGCGCGCTGGCGGCCGGTGGCGCGGAGAGTCCGCCATTGTGGCGAACCGCGGTGGCCGCGGGGTCGTCCTCCGGGGTAACGAATTTCACGTCGCTGAATTCGAGACCCAGATTGTCGATGGCTTCCTGGATCAGGTCGGCATATTTATCGCCGGCGTGGCGGAACTCGACGGTGGGCACGCGAATGAAAAGAACTCCGCCGCTGGCGTGGGAGTAGCGCGTAGGTTTCAGCCAGGTGTCGTAGGAGTGCCGGTTGATCTTTTTTTCCAGCGCGTCAAGGATGCGAGTCCACGGATTGGGAGAGAGTGTCATGCTTGGAACTGACATAGATTATGAATATCCGCCGCGGCGTCCCGGCGGCTGGCTGAGGGCGCCTGTGAATAATATTGTTTTACCGACTCGCTGATGGAACTTTTAGTGTACTGCGGAAAGCGCTGGTCGTACGCTGCGCGGTTGTCATGTTGAATGAGATTTTTCGAAAGCTGACAGTGCGGCATAGTAGCACAAAAATTTTTTGCCGTGCGCAAAACTTCGCGCCCATTTTTTTCTGACACCCCATTCGGAACCCGAAGCGGGGCGCGTGTCAAGTGGCGAAGATGTAACTGCAACGAGAGCGGTGCAGAAAGCGAAATTGTTTTCGGCTGCGAAAAAGTTTTTATGTGGGACAGCCGCCCTCGACTGTCCAATCGAGCGCAGCTCGACGTGCTCTGAAATGTGAACTGAGGCGTGGGTGGAGGCTCAGTTTGACTCTGTCTGCTTTTGGAGCGTCATCCCGAAATCCGGGCGCAGTTCAGCCGGGCGAGGGATCTCTTGTGCCCACACAAGCGCGCGCCCGGGAGATCCTTCGCTCCGCCTCCCAAGCGGCTGCTCTCAATGTGACGCCAATCAGAGTCAGAGGAAGTTTCAGAGGGAGCCACTACCGAGGCCGCCGAGGCGCGCCCCTTTGCCCTTACGCCGCCCGGTCGTTTATACTCTACGTTTGCCCTAACACTGTCGACGGAACCAGGAGTAGCGATCTTTCATGCCCAAGCGTACGTTCCAACCTAACCGGCGCAGGCGAAGCAAGAAGCACGGCTTTCGCACGCGCATGAAGACCCAGGGCGGCCAAAAGGTGATATCACGCCGCCGCGCCAAGGGGCGGAAACGGGTTTCGGTAAAGCCCGGATTCCGCGAGTAGCTTTTTCTGGTGCCGTACACCTCCACAGTCCAGAGTTTCAGCCAGCGCTTCGAGGCCGTGCTGGCCGACGCCATGATTGGAACCGGACTCGAGCTCGCGATGCCGCCCAAGAAAAGAGCGCGTTTTCCCCGCACTTCACGGCTTCTGCGCCACGCCGATTTCGAGCGTGTTTACAAAGCCGGAGGGCGGCATTTTTCCGCGTCGCTGACGGTTTTTTATCTGGCGCGGCCGGAGTCCAAGCTCGAGAGCCGTGCCGGGGCGCAGGCGCCGCGCGCGTCCGGGCTGCGCGTTGGATTCACGGTCGGCCGCGCGCTGGGCGGTGCGGTCGTGCGCAATCGCATGAAGCGCAGATTACGCGAAGCGGTGCGCATGTCGCGTCCGATGAATGGGGTGGCAGCGGATGTCGTAATCAATCCGAAGAAATCGCTGCTCACGGTGGATTTTGCCAGGGTGTTGAACGAAGTCACTCGGGCGTTCGCAGGAATCGAACAAAAGTTGTCAGCGAAGCAGCCCGACTCGCCGGTTGCGCAAGCCGCCGGAAGCCGGAAGCCGGAAGCCGGAAGCCGATCTTGAACCGAAGCGCACAATTCGTCGCGTTGCAACTGCTGCGAGCTTACAAGTGGGCAGTGTCGCCGCTGCTGCCGCCGGCGTGCCGTTATGTGCCGACATGCTCCGAATATGCCATGGAAGCGGTCGCGCGCTGCGGCGCCCTGCGCGGCGGATGGATGGCGCTGAAGCGCTTGTTGCGCTGCCATCCCCTAGGCCGCGGCGGCCACGATCCGGTGCTGAGAACCACGAGGCGGGCTGACTCGGAAGTTCTTTCGGGGCCGAATGGCTCCAGCTTGCACACGCTCGATATCGATACTTCCGGAGTTTCACGGTAATCAAACTTTGGCCGAATTCAAAAATCCTCAGCAGGAACCCGGCGCCGAACGCAAACTGCTTCTAGTTTTTCTGCTGACCTTCGTCGCGCTCATGGTGTTTCAGCCGCTGCTGAAGAAATTCGGGCTGGTGCCGGCCACGCCTCCGCCCGCCGCGCAGCAACCCCAAACTCATCCCGCGCCGGCGCCAAGCGCGGCTGTTTCCTCGGCCGCAGCGGTGGCGTTGAGCGTGCCGCCGACCGCAGGGAGCAAGCAGGCCTCCGCGGAAACTGAAACCGTGATCGAGAACGACCTCTACAAAGTTACCTTCACGAATCGCGGCGCGCAGGTGAAGTCCTGGATTCTGAAGAAATTCGATGACGACGCGCAGAACGGATTGCTCGATCTGGTCAATCCCGCCGCCGCCCAGAAATATGGCTACCCGTTCTCCCTGTGGACCTACGACGAAAGTCTACGCGCCAAGCTGAGTTCGGCTCTCTACGTGGCTTCGAACGAAGGCCAGCTCACCGCGCCGGCGCAGATCACCTTCGAATATGCCGATCAGGATCTCGCGGTGCGAAAATCGATCCACTTCGACCACAACAGCTACGTGGTGAACGTCGAGACCTCGGTCGTATACAAAGGAGCGCAGGTTTTCGCCGCGCCTTCCTGGCCCTCCGGCTTCGGTGACGAAGCCACTCCTCCCGCCTACGCCGCGGCCCGCATCGATTATCACAACGACGCTTCCACCGAACGCAGCGGATATATTTTTTTCCCCAACTATATTTCCCGGCTCGCGGTAAAGAACATCACCGGCGGCGGCACCGTTAAAGGTCCGTTCGAGTGGGCCGGCACCGGCGATCAATACTTCACCGCAATTTTTATTCCGGACGATCCCACCAGCGCCGCCATGGTCACGCTGCGGAACTCTCTGGAGATCCCCTCCAAGCCCGGCTCCAACGAAAACGCAAAAGTGGACATTCTCGGTGCCGCCGTTGGCGATCTGCGCGGCCCCACCAGCGAGCGCGTATTCGTTGGACCAAAAGAACTCAGAGTGCTCGATGCGGTGCCCGTTCCCAACATCAGAAACGACAACCGCGATCTGCGCGGCATCGTCGACTTCGGCTGGTTTGGCATCCTTTCTCGCCCTCTGTTTTTGTGGTTGCAATGGACCTACAAACACATCGTCCCCAACTGGGGTTGGGCCATCGTTCTTCAGACGTTAATCATTACGATCGCCTTACTACCGCTGCGCATCACGCAGATGAAGTCGATGTTGAAGATGCAGCGCGTAGCCCCGCAGATCAAATCCATCCAGGAGAAGTACAAGAAGTACAGCCTGCGCGATCCGCGCAAGGCGGCGATGAACGAAGAGATCAGCGCGCTCTATAAAAAAGAAGGGGTGAATCCCGCGGGCGGCTGCTTGCCCCTTCTCATTCAGTTCCCATTCCTTATCGCTTACTACAAAATGCTGGGGGTTGCTCTCGATCTTCGCCACGCGCACTGGCTGTGGATCAGCGATCTCTCCGCGCGCGATCCTTATTTCATCCTGCCGATCGTGATGGTCGCCAGCATGTTCCTGATGCAGCGCATGACTCCGCAAACCGGCATGGACCCGGCGCAACAGAGAATGATGACGGTGATGATGCCGTTGATGATGGGCTTCATCTTCTTCAACCTCGCCGCCGGCTTGAACCTGTATTACACCGAGAGTAATTTAATCTCGATGGCGCAACAGGCGGTGATGAACCGCACCAAGTTGGGCCGCGAAATGCGCGAGATGATGGAGAAGCGCGCCCGGAAGAAAGAGAAGTAGGGTCCAGCCGTCAGCGATCGGCCATCAGCTTGGAGCCGGATCGAGCGGAGATTCTAGATGAGAATTGGTTTCGAAGTTGTAAGTGTTACACTGCCTGCCACCGATCATGCTGAAAGCTGACGGCTGATGGCTGAAAGCTGATTTATGGACAAACTCGCCTCCGCCAATCGCATCAACGAATTTCTACAGGCGGTCGTCACCCATGGCGGCCTCCACTTGAAATACCGCATCGTGGTCGATCCCGCAGCCCTAAGCGAATGGGAGAAACCGGAGATCTTCGTCGACTTCTCGGGCCCTGATTCCATGTTGCTGCTCGATCGCGGCGGCGAACTGCTCCGTGCGCTGGAATTGCTGGCCATCGAAATCCTGCGCCTGCCCTCGGGCGAGCACGACAAAATTTTCTTCGACTGCAAGAACCAACGCCTCGCTCGCACGCAGGAAGTCCGCCTGGCCGCCACCGTGGCCGCCGAAAAGGTTCGCCAGACCGGAACCCCCTTTCACTTCGCTCCCATGTCGTCGCGCGAGCGCCGCATCGTTCACCTCGCCCTTCGCGACCAAACCGACCTGCGCACCGAGAGCGATGGCGAAGGCCTGCACCGTTGTGTCGTGTTGTATCCGGCAGATTACAAACCGGCGGCTGAAAAACCGACGCCGCGCACCGTGCCCTAAATCCGAGTCGTAAAAATCAGACAGGATGAGCGAAACTTTCCCACCAGGCAGGTTGCTCATCTGCAGGAGGTCCGCATGAATTCTCACGGCTCTTCGTTTCGCTCGCTTTTCCCAAAGATTTTTTCCCTGATAATCGCAGCCGCTATCGTCTTGTCTTGTGGCGGCAAACCTGCTCGCCAACTGGATACCATCAGCGTGAGCCCTGCCAGCGCGCGTCCCCCGAGCGGCGGCACCACTGTGCAGTTCACGGCCACCGGTGTCTACAACCTGGCGCCGAGCCCGGTGACTCCGCTGCAGGCCACTTGGGCGGCAGCCGTTCCCAATCTCGGACCCACCACCGCCGTCGCCATCGATGCCAGCGGCCTGGCGCAATGTACACCCGCGGCCTCGGGCGTCTACTGGATCGGAGCCTGGGATCTCAGGGATCCCAACTCAAAAGTTTCTTGTTCTGTCGTCGGCCTCTTCGGCGAATCGCCCTGCAACTCGGCTTTGGGTACGGCTCAACTCACCTGTCCTTAATGCTTCCTGTAACATGCAAGAATGGAACTAGGTCGGGGCTGGCATTTCGTTTTGTCGAGCGCTATGGTTTTGCTGGTACCGCCCAGCCAGGCTCAGCAAGGCCAGCCAGCGTCTTCGGGTAGTTCTTCCTCCGCTCCTCATGGAAAAACTCCGGCCGTGGTGGCCTCTCACGCAGATGCCGGATCGATCGGCCAAGGCAGCTACCGCAATCCAACCTTCGGCTTCACCTGCAAGATTCCGGCAGGATGGGTTCTACGCACCGATGAAATCAACGCAGCGCCGGAGGCCCCAGCCGGAGCCAAAGCGAAAGAGGGAAGCGCGGGGCGAGTCTTGCTGGCGGCCTTTTCGCGGCCTCCGCAGGCGCGCGGCGAAGACGTGAACGCTTCCATTCTGATTGCGGCGGAGAGCACCGCCGCCTATCCCGGTTTAAAAGATGCCGCGCAATACTTTGGACCGGTGAGCGAGATCGCAAAGGCTCAGGATTTCGAAGTCGCGAACGAGCCGTATGAATTCGCGGTGGGCGCCAAGGCGCTGGTGCGCGGAGATTTTCAAAAGGATGTCGCCACGCGCGTGATGCTGCAATCGACACTCGTCATGCTGGCCCGCGGCTATGCCGTCTCCTTCACGTTTATCGGCGGCACCGAAGATGAGGTGGAAGAGTTGATCGGCGGACTAAGTTTCGGGGCAGGAGCGAAGCGGCCGTAGTTGGCCTTTTTTTCCTTAATGCACCTTCGTGCCCTTTGTGGTTCTCCGTCTTCGTGGGCACAAGTTAAGGCGGACGAAGGCGAAAAGGTGTGCAACAGAAATGAAACTGAAATTGCCGCAGGGTTCGTTTCGAGCCTATCTCTTCGATTGCGACGGCACCATTGCCGACTCCATGCCCCTGCACTACCGCGCCTGGAAAAAGGCGCTGGCGGAAAGAGATTGCGAATTCGACGAGCAGCTCTTCTACGCCTGGGGAGGAATGCCGGTAGCCGAAATCATTTCGACTCTGAATGAACGGCAAGGGCTAGCCATGCCGGTCGAAGCCGTAAGCCGGCGAAAAGAAGATTTATATTTCGCGCTGCTCCCAGAACTCAAACCAGTCCCAGAAGTGTTGGAGCATATCGAAATCGCTTACGGCAGAATTCCTCTGGCGGTGGTCTCGGGAAGCACGAGGGAATCGGTGACCAAGTCGCTGGTCACGTTGAAATTGCTCGACCGCTTCGACGCCATGGTCTGCGCGGGAGAATATGCGAAGAGCAAGCCCGACCCGGAAGCATTCTTGGCAGCGGCGGCGAAACTCGGAGTCGCCCGAGAACACTGCTTAGTATTCGAGGACACAGAGATGGGCATCCAAGCCGCGAAAGCGGCGGGCATGGCGTGGGTCAAAGTCCCTCCGCCCTGGGAGCACCGCAGGGGTGGTCGCTGAAAACGCCGAAGCGGCGACGACAAAGCCCCCGAAGGGGCGGCCGAAGATAGCCCAGCGCTTCGGCGCTGGGCAAGGTGGGGAACGAAAACAGTCCCGGAGGGACGACTGATTTCTACTGCGGCGCCGCCAAAAAACTCATATCGCGGTGCCGATTTGAAAGGGCGATCACAAACCAAACCGGGCTTGAGCGGCTGCGGTACGCCCTCTGCTGTTGGGAACTGCGCTAACCATCCTAAATCAGTCTAGGGGTTCGGGCTCCAGCGCGATGTTGGTCTCGCCCGCAGCTTTTTTGGCAGCGTACTTTTTCATCCATGCTTCCCAGCTCTTGCCGGCGGCGGTGTCACGTCCGGTAAAGGCCAGCGCAGCGATATCGGCATAAGAAACAGAAATTTTGTCGTTCGCGTTCTTGGGATAAAGCCGCACCATAGAATTTTTCAAGGTCGCCGCAGTGCGCCGGTCAAAAAGATAGCCTTCGACTTTCGATCCGTCCTTGCGCGTGATCGTTACATCGCCGCGATAATCGAAAGCTTTTTCCAGCGCGTTGCGGATTTCTTCCTCGCTGGCAAGCTGGGGAATCCAGCCTTCGAGATGTTCATGCGCCGTGCCGGGAGCGATCTCCAGCGCGTCAGGATTTACATGGGGCACGGCTTGCGCCGCTTCGTGGTCGATGTGGCCGGATTCTTTGCCAGTCATAGTGGGACCAGAGTCGCGAAGCGACTGTATCCATTCGCCCCGCACGTAAGTGGGGGCGATAAAGGACGGTGGAACATAGTCCCTTCAGGGACGACACAGCCTTATGCGCGGGATTGCTGCAAGGAATCTCTGCTGGCCCCAATTTGCACCAGCGGATGTACCGGCGCCGAAGGCTCGTCCAGCATGCGCAGGGCTTCCTTATCGCGATAGCTCGAAAACAGAGTCGCCTTCACCGTGGCCAGGAATCCCCCCAGCGAACTGAACGTCGCATTCACCGCCGAAGCCTCATATCCGCTGTGCACCATGCAATTGGCGCAGGCCGGGTTGCCGCTCTCGGTGCCGTAGTTGCTCCAATTCGTAGTCGATAGCAGTTCGTCGAAAGTCTCGGCGTAGCCATCCTGCAGCAAGTAGCAAGGTTTCTGCCATCCAAAAACGTTGTAAGTAGGCATCCCCCACGGCGTGCAGGGATAAGTGCGCTTGCCCATCAGAAATTCCAGAAACAGCGGCGAGAGATTGAAGCGCCAACTCTTCTTGCGATTCGACAAGATCGCCCGGAACATCCGCCGCGTGCGCGCCCGCCCCAGAAAATGTTTCTGATCCGGAGCTTTATCGTAGGAATACCCGGGCGAGAGCATCATGCCTTCGAGACCAAGCTCCATCATGTCGTCAAAAAACGCGCGCACCGATTTCGGATCGGCGCCGTCAAACAAAGTCGTATTCGTCGTAACCCGGAAGCCGCGGCTAAGCGCTTCCTTGATTCCATCGACCGCGGCGTCATATCCGCCCTCGCGGCACACGGCCAGATCGTGCTCTTCGCGCTGCCCGTCCAGGTGAACGCTGAAGGTCAGATATTTGCTGGGCGTGAAGAGATGAATCTTCTCTTTCAGCAGCAAAGCGTTGGTGCAGAGATAAATGTATTTCTTGCGCGCAACCAAGCCCTCAACGATCTTATCGATCTCCGGATGCATCAGCGGCTCGCCGCCCGGGATCGACACCATCGGCGCTCCGCATTCCTCCACGGCGCAAAAACATTCTTCCGGCGAAAGATCTTTCTTCAGGATGTGAGCCGGATATTGAATCTTTCCGCACCCCGCGCAAGCCAGGTTGCAGCGAAACAAAGGCTCCAGCATCAACACCAGAGGATATTGCTTGCGCCCGGCCAGCTTCTGCCGCAGCACATAGCTCGAAACGGTCCACATTTGTGAAACGGGAACTGGCATGACTGGGTATGACCTGTACGTATCTTATCAGGTTGCGGATGAAGTCAGGTCCGATAAAACGGGACTCGCCCCGCCGGATCCAACTGCTGCAAGAAATCGAAATCGAAATCGCCAACATCGCGGTGGGAGACGAATACTCCGAGTGGTTGCTATCGCATTGAGTGGAACGCAGGGCAAACGTCGCCACAGAAGCCGCCGTAGCACAAATATTGTATAACTGGAGCATGTCAAACCAACTGAAAACAGCCGCAACGCACCCGCGATTTGCGAAATCGATGGGTCCCGAAACGATGCTAACTGCCGCGATTCTGGTCACTCTCGCGCTCGGAACAAGAGGCTCTTTCGTGGTATAATTCCTACAGTCGGGAATCGATCCTAAGTTAAGGCATTTCAACAACTTGAAGTCTCACTGAAGGTAGCTCTGTCGCGGTCGGCAAGTGCGAGCCATGGTGCGCTTCTCGGGGCGCGAAAGGGTCGATCCGGCAGCGGAAAAAATCGGGCATTTTCTCGCGGAGCGGAATGGCCACCAAAGAGATCAATACTCCCATCGCAGAAACTAAAGCAAAAAACGGAACCGTCACCCCCATCACCGGCAACAACGGCGGCGGCAAGAACGATTACACCGCGGACTCGATCAAAGTCCTTAGCGGCATGGAACATGTGCGCAAGCGCCCCGCCATGTACATCGGATCGACCGGGGAAGTTGGGTTGCATCACCTGGTGTACGAAGTTGTCGATAACTCCGTGGATGAAGCGCTCGCGGGATTCGCCAAAGAGATCAACGTAACCATTCACATCGACAACAGCATCACCGTTGTCGATGACGGACGCGGCATTCCAGTCGACGACATGGAAATCGACGGTGAAAAAGTCTCTGCGGCGCAGGTCGTGATGACCACGCTCAATGCTGGCGGCAAATTCGATTCTTCCAGCTACAAAGTGTCCGGCGGATTGCACGGCGTTGGAGTTTCCGTAGTCAACGCGCTTAGCGAAGAACTCGATCTGGAGATCTGGCGTGACGGATTCACCTGGGAGCAGACCTACTCCAAGGGCGAGCCCACCAGTAAGCTGAAAAAGACCGGCGCCAGCAAGCACCGTGGTACGAAGGTGCACTTTCTGCCGGACCGCACCATTTTTACCGCGTCGTCGGAATACAACTTCGACACCCTGGCGCAGCGCTTGCGCGAACTCGCATTCCTGAACAAGGGCTTGTCGATTACGCTGACCGATGAGCGAGCGACCGACGCGAAGACCGGCGGGGCCAAGCACTCCGAGTTCAAATACAACGGCGGCATCGCGGAATTCATCAAGCATCTCAACCGTGGCAAGCAGGTTCTCCACGACAAACCCATCTACATGGAAGCCGAGCGCAGCGGCGTTGCCATGGAGATTGGTCTGCAATACAACGACGCCTACTCCGAATCCGTCTTCAGCTTTGCCAACAACATCAACACCGTTGACGGAGGCACGCATCTCTCCGGCTTCCGCATGGCGCTCACCCGCACCATCAACTACGCCGGCCAGCAGATGGGCTTGTTCAAAGACGTGAAAGAAAACCTCACCGGTGACGACGTGCGCGAGGGGTTAGTCGCGGTGATCAGCGTAAAGCTGCCGCAGCCGCAGTTCGAAGGCCAGACCAAGGGCAAGCTGAATTCCGATATCGCCGGCGTGGTGCAGGCCTTCATCAACGAGCGCCTGGGAGCGTATTTCGAACAGAACGCCCCCGTCGCGCGCAAGATCATCAACAAAGCTGTAGACGCCGCCCGAGCCCGCGAAGCCGCCCGCAAAGCCCGAGATTTAACCCGCCGCAAAGGCGCGTTAGATTCCGGAGGCCTGCCCGGGAAGCTCGCCGATTGCTCCGAGCGCGACCCTAATCGCTGCGAATTATTCCTGGTCGAAGGCGAATCCGCCGGAGGCACGGCCAAGCAAGGTCGTGATCGCCGCTTCCAGGCGATCCTGCCGCTCAAGGGAAAAATTCTCAACGTCGAAAAAGCCCGCTACGACAAGATGCTGGCCCACGAAGAAATTCGCGCTATGATCACCGCCCTCGGCACCGGCATCGCCAAAGACGATTTCGACCCCACCAAAGTTCGCTACGGCAAAATCATTTTAATGACCGACGCCGATGTCGACGGCTCTCACATCCGCACCCTGCTGCTGACGTTCTTCTTCAGGCACATGCAAGAACTGATCAAGCGCGGCAACGTATTCATCGCGCAGCCGCCGCTCTACTCGATCAAGAAGGGCAAGTCGATGCAGTACATCAAAGACGACGACGCCTTCGATAAAGTCATGCTGAAGCGCGCCGCCGACGGCCTGATCGTCCGCTACGGCGAAGGCGCGGCCAAGCTCGAGGGCGCGAACCTCACGCGCTTCATGAGCGTGCTGAAGGAGTATCTCAACTTCTTCGACAAGGTGAACAAGCGCATGCGCGACGAAGCCGTCACCGAGTTCCTGCCCAAACTGGATTTCTCCAAGCATGCCGATTTCGAAGGTGATAAGAAAACTCCGCCCAAGAAAATCGAGAGGCTGGAAAAAGAATTGAAACGCCTGCAGAAAGACCGCAAGTTCAAGAGCGTCGAAGCCGTCTTCGACGAAGAGCACAACCTCTGGGAGGTGAAGATCGTCAACTCGCAGGGCTCCGAGCACGTCATCAACTGGGAGCTGGCCTCGAGCGCCGAGTGCCGCCAGCTGATCTCGAAGTTCAAGCTGATCGAGGAATATCTCCAGCCGCCCTTCGTCATCGAAGCTATCACCAAAGCTGGAGCGGCGAGCGGCAACGGCGACGAAGCCGCGGACGAAGACGGCATCGAAAGCGCTTCTGCGGAGGCCGACGCAAAGTCAGGAAAGCAAACCGCGAAGGCCGCTCCGAAAAGTCGCGCTTCCGTCGAGCCGGTAGAAAAAGCCACAGCCCGCGAACTCTTCGACTACGTGAAAAAAGAAGGCAGCCGCGGCTACGACGTGCAGCGCTACAAAGGCCTCGGCGAAATGACCGCTCCCCAACTCTGGGAGACCACCATGGACCCCGAGCGCCGCACCCTGCTCTCGGTGAAACTAG
>Ga0116113_1000030_pt1 | contig 39503 bp, 53 predicted proteins | sample June2015DPH_10_2_FD_89788 | JGI IMG/M metagenome (GOLD analysis project Ga0116113, IMG submission 89788) | Peatland microbial communities from SPRUCE experiment site at the Marcell Experimental Forest, Minnesota, USA - June2015DPH_10_10 | ecosystem: Environmental > Terrestrial > Soil > Wetlands... | reverse complement strand
CTGAGGTTGTAAATGGAGCCCATGTAGAGCCATCAACAGTGCCTTCAAACACACTGGTTTGCGTGTTAAACCTCATCGTTCCAGCACCACCAGAACGTGCCGCAGTATTTCCTTGCGGAAGAGTAACTCCCGCGGCTCCTGGTAGAGCTGGATTAGATGTTACTCCAATTGTTATTGCGCCTGTGGTACTAGTAATTGTTAATGCTGTTCCTTGGGTTAAAGTAGCTGCGACTGGATCACCAGCTGTCGTTCCAATTAATAATTGTCCTGCGCCTAATACAACAGGATTAAAAGGACTGGAACCCTCGCTCACTAATATCCCGTGCGCAGTTGGGCTAACAAGACCAGAACCACCTTGAGATGTAATTAATGGCAATGACGGGATCCCAGCAACAGTTGCTAGTGTTCCTGAAAGTGGAAATGTGAGATCGGTATTACCAGTAAAATTAAATGTGACCGGATAAGCGCCAACGGTTGTTAAACTATCCGCAAGAGTTATGGTCGATGCACCGTTATTAACGCCAGTTCCACCGAACGTAGCTCCTAGTGGTTCAATCATATATGTTATGGTGCCAAGTTCAGTAATACCTTGTTGAACAGCAGGCGGTAATGTTCCTGAAATACTTGGTATACCATCTATATTAGTAACAAGTACGCCATCAGCAGCAGTTGCTAAACCAGTTATGGTATTATTTACAGACGAATATAAAAGTTGATTTGCAGTCGTCGAGGCAGGGTAAACAGCTGTTGACCATGTAGGGGCGGTATTCGAGCCTGACAGCAACACTTTATTTGCGGTTGCAATTCCAGACAGTATGGCGGCAGCTGAGGCGGTTGAATAAAAAATCCCGCCATTAGAGGCAGTAAGGTTAGCATTTGTTCCTCCATAGGCTAAGCCAATAACAGAGCCTTCAAAAATACCGGTTGTGATTGTACCAAGAGTAGTAATCGATGTTTGGCCAACATAATTTGGGTCAATACTAATTACTGGATTTTGCCCTCCAGTACAGGAAATTTTATTAAGAGTTCCTGTAACTGTTAACACTCCAACTCCTACAGTTGTAGCTAATACTCCGCTGGTTGGAAACGTTACACTAGTAGCGCCTGTCATATTAAAATTAGAATTATAAGCGCCAGTTGTTGTTAAACTGCCACCTAAAGTAATAGTTCCTGTATTATTAACTCCAGTACCACCAAATTGTTGATTTAAAGGAGCGCCAATAGAAGCAATAGTACCTAATTCAGTAATGTTTTGCTGAACCAATAAAGGAATCGTAGCTTGAAAACTTGGAGTGCCTCCAGAATTTGTAACTAATATTGCGTTTGTGGCTGTAGCTAAGCCTATTAATTGAGTTGCAGAGGATGCGTATATTAATTGATTAGCAGCAAATGCGGCATTGAGTGCGTTACCTATTGTCATAAATTAATCCCTTAATAAATTAAGTTACCACCCAATTTCCTTGTGGTGCGCCTAAAAGTGTAAAATTATTATTAGCAACACTGCACACTAAAGTCAGGGAATCACCAATATTGGATGATGCAATAGATCCGCCTGTTCCTAGAGTTGATGCTATATTACCGAATTGAATTTTTTGCCCTGCATTTTGCGCTATTGTAACAGTATAATTTGAAAGATTTATAATCTGTAGTATTTGTCCTGCTGCTGCAACCGTTGGCAGTGTATAAATAGCGTTAGCAGAGTTTACTAGAAAATATCCGTTATTAATAACCAAAATTTGCCCGGAAGTTAAAGTTGTCCAAGGGAGTGCCGCAAATGCTTGGGCATTAAATATAGTGTTGGCGCCATTTCTTAAGCCTACAACAGTATCACCAGATTCGGCAACCGTTGTAACAGGATTAAATTGACTAAATTTTGTAGACATTTATTACTCCTGTATAGCGTAAAATGCAACAGTAATATTTGGTGTACCACTAGAATAGAAATGTATTACATCGGTTGATTTAACCATTTTAGCGTTTGGGTTAAGTTCTGATGTTGTTGCTGCAAAAGTATTACCGGCGGGTACGGCTGCCGCTGCGTTAAGCGCTACAAAAACATTAGCGCCACTTGAATAGGAAAATACCGCCATAAATTTATTAAAGGTTGTAGCGGTTGGCGCTCCTACAGCCGCTGTTAAAGGAACAGCAACTGCTGTATCAGTATTTGTGGTTAGCGTTGCGGAATAAATGGTGCTACAAAACGGCAAACCGAAACCATTTACACCGCTTTTAGTTTTATCAATGTTATAATTTGTTGCCATTATATATCCTTATATTTTTAAACCCCATCCTTGGGGCATTAATTAATTAAACTATTCCTAAACGAGCATCCGCGGTCCAGTTAACGGCTACTGCTTGCCACGGGTAAGCGCCTGCACCCCAAACAATACCAAATCCATTTTGTCCAGTAGCGTTTGTATAGGTGGTGGTACTGGCTACATCCATAGAAGTGTTTATATTATAGGCTTGATTGTTATTGTTAACTGGATTCAAAAAGGTAATCGTTGGATTGTTGCGTATAATATTTTTAAAATAAATATAGCCTTGAATGGTGGCGTTACCATCATAAAGATAATTTTCACCATTACCTAATCCTACAGCTGTTGCAGGAACGATCCCTTGATTAAACGATTTTTGATAATAATACTGGCAATCTGCTAAAACCTGTAAAGAAGATTGCGGAGCTGGCCTCGTTGGTATGTCACCAGGCACCGCGCTTACTGAGTTTATAGAAATTGTATCAGCAGCAGTAATAGCCCCGAATCCAACTACTATTGCAAAAAAATTAGCGGTTTGTGTGGCGCTAATTCCCTGCATATCCCAGCCATTAAAACCGTTAAAATTAAAATTAGTAGTAGCATTAGTATTGACTGTAAATTGCGCATTCCCTAAAGAACTTCTTGGTACTTCAATCCATGTTCCGTTTAGTGTAGATGGGTGTCCATTTGCATCTAATGTGGCTACAATAGAGTTATTTGTGCCAGTAGCAACGTTAGGTAAGGAAACATCAGTACAATACCACAAAGAAATAGTGGCATTAACTCCCAACGTTCTAGACGTTTTGCTTTCAATGGCGCAAGACATTCTGGAATTTAGCATTTCTTTAACTATAGGACCACTTAAATATTGAATAATAGCTGGCTGTACACCTGTAGTAGCAGCGGTTAATACAAATTCTCCATTGCCTCCACGACTAACACTTACACCACTGTTAACAGATTGAAATACAATTGTTTGATCCCAAGCATAAAAAGACTTATTAGCCCCTACTGCTTGAGCTGCAACACTCGATCCTAAAAATTGGGCAGGATTTAAGGGGAAATCCCACCCTGTCAGATAACTCGGTATAGGTTTATATTGTAATAATGGATTGTAGTAATGAAACATATAATCCATTTGACGATTAACCGGAGTTTGATCGTAAACAACATTAGGTTCATTAGTTTCTAGCCCTACAATTTGTACATTACTAAAAGTTGTAGTTGCCCCTATAGGTAAAGAAACAATAATATCAACGTAGCCAACATTAGAAGAATCGGTATTACTGGCTGTTGCTAATTGAATAGTGTTTGTAAACTCTTGATAAGTTCCTAATGTATTTGTAGAGTTAAGCAATTCTTGTACCGCACCTGTTGATGGTGCATATTGCATAATTGCTGAGCTTAAAGGGGCTAATAAAATAGATGATGCGATATATCCATTAGTCCCGCCTGGTTGAGGCGACCAAATGCTAGGGTTATGGTAAAGCCTTTGTGATAGAGTTAATGCAGTAATATTAGCGCCTGGCGCTACAGTTAATGTGTATGGCGGATTATAAGGATAAGCCGTTGAGCCTGCTATAGAATTTCTAGTAACAGTAACACTTCCAATTCCTAGAGTTGTTAAATTTAATGTCCATCCTGGAGCTATAGTTGTACTTAAGGTTCCAGATCCAGTAGTAGTAATAGTTAATGAATTAGAAGGATTAAATAAGACAGTTGCAAATTGAGGATTAGTTAGGGCATTACTAATATCGGCTTGTGTTAAAGTTTGGCTTTCGTTGGTTACAATGTTAGGCCAAGCTTCCCTAGTAAACTGCTCTGTTCCCATTGAATTAGTAACAGTAATATAATAAAGCTGTACGTTTGCATCAACAGCCGTAGAATCATACGGAAAATAGTAAACAGCAATATTATTGCCTGATGAATCCTGAAATGTTCCAGTGTTACTTAAAATAATAGGGTTCGGCAATGCCGTGTAAGTGTAATTAGGCGGTGCGCCAGATAGTTCATATACAAGCTTTGGTACAGTTCTTGCGGCATCTTGCCAGAAAGAAACAACCCCATTAGCTAAGGGTGCGCCCGAATCTTTGTCTACTAAATATGGGGACAAATCAATAGCGGTTATATATCTAGGGTCAAGAGCCATATTTAGAATCCTTTCTTTGCTGTGGCATCCATTGCGTTGCTGTTTTTAGTATAGTAAAATTTAAGAATATAACTACTATAAATTGCATGGGGATATACAACAATGGAACATAACAGAGCTGTAAAGTATTACGAGGATCTTACTTCTTCCGGAATGTCAGAGCAGCAAGCCAAGGTTCAAATAAATATGTTAGATTCGGTTATTGAAAATTTGGCTACTAAAGATAATTTAAAAACAGAAATAAATAATTTAGAGGTACGATTAGATTCCAAATTAGATTCTAAACTTAGTGTTTTGGAGTCAAAATTAGAAACTAAAATAAATGAATTGAAATTCCAATTTAGTGCTGAACTTAGAACTTTATATAAATTAGGTATAGCTAGCGTTGTTGGGATCACTACATTGCTTTTAAATTCTAAATTCCATTGGCTAAGTTAAACAATCCTTGACCTACCTTCTGGTTTGTTGTATAGTTAGTCTCAAAAATAATAATAAATGGTGATGAAAAAATGATTATGGGTGTAATAGGTTTCTTAGCAATAGCGTGGATTTTAGGGGTGCTTTGCTATTAAAATTTAGTTTGCTATTTTTTCTCTATTCCAATTTTTTTAAATAAATTAGGTATGGCTCGTATATATTTTTGATTAAGTCGAGGAGTGTTATATTTTTTTCCATAGCTACTTTGAAAATCTTGACTATTTGCTAATCCTTCTACTAATTTTCGTTTAGCTAGAGATAAGTCCCCTTGCCCAGTTTTTTTAGCTTTAGCTACCATTTGTTGATATTTAACTATATGTGGATCATAAATTAATTGAGCAGCCTTACTGTAGTCTGCGCCAATTTTTCTATATTTTTCAACCAAATGAGGATTACCGTTGTTCTTAAAGCTTTGTTCTATATTGCGTATAGCTTTATTTTTTATACCTTCTGCAATATCTAAAGATCGCTTTTCATAATCAAGTAATCCCCTATATTTTGCTTCGTCTTTAAGCTTATTTACTATTTTACCAGCATCGCTTTGTAACTTATGGGCATTTGCATATGTTGGATCTTTTAAATATTTTTTTGCTATATGTCGTATCTTTGTAGAATTACTACCTAATGCTGCTTTATTTATATCTTTCAGTCGAATATTTGCAACATTTGGAACATCGCTTGCCCCTACGTTATGTACCTCTTCTTCCATTGCATTGTATATATTTTTAAATTTTACTTTTATTTCGTTTGGTATTATTTCTCCCATTTCCTGAGCCACTTTATTAGTACGTAAATTCCATCCTTTTTTTAATGCTTTCCCTGCTAAGTTAGCTCCGCTAGCTATTAATACCTCGGTAACAGGGTTTCGATTTTGACCAGCCGCATGAAGTCCATAAGTACCAGCTGTTTGTGCGGCTTTTCTAAGCACGTTTGATGTTGGAGCAATACCTTTCCCAGCAAGCTTATTAATACCAGCATATTCCATGAGCGCTGCTAAAAGAGAATCTCCATGTTGAGATTCTTCGTCACGTCCTGCTATTTTATGTAGATTTGTATGAGGGATGCCTTTATATGTACCCAATAAATCTTTGTCAACTATTCCTTTTCTTCCTAAATAATTTATAATATTTGGAGCTAAATTAAACGATCCCTCTAAAAGATTTACTAACCCTTGTCCAACATTTCTAGAGGCACGAAATGGATCGTTAATAATTTGTCCGAACGCTCCATGTAGTTCGGGGGCTGCACTCATTAATCCATTTAACAAAGCAGGGCCAACCGCTTTTGCTCCACTCCAAGCGTCTTCGCCTATACCGCCCCATCCTTGGGGTTCTGGATTTTCGTATTGGCTCCAATCAAATTTAGGTTTATCTTCGTATTTGCTCCAATCAAATGAAGCATCCCCTGGCTTATCTTCGTATTTACTCCAATCAAATTCATTTTCCACAACTATTCTCCTTCGGCTAGCTTGCCACCAGCTTTGAGTGCTTGTTGTAATTGGTTTGCAGGTATAGTATGACTTTTTCCATTAAAAATAACCTTAACATTACCAGAAGAACTGCCGTTTTTTAATATATTAGAAAATGCATCTCCTTTATCTTTTGATTGTTTGGTTCCAACCATAGATTGTATTCTAGCTTCTAAACCCTTTTTTAATGCACTATTTATATATTTTTGCACCCCTAGTCTAACTTCTTTGCTAACTGTAAAGCCAGGGATTTTAAATTTAGTTAATGCATCTTCTTGAGCTTGTTTTAATGCTTCTTGCGCATTACTTCCATTAGCTATTTTTGCTCGTAATGCAGTTATTTCTGGTTGGACAGCTCGTGCTCCTAAAAATTTAATCAATTTTTCTTGATCTTCACCCTTGTTCGACAAAGCATCTTTAATTTGTTCTGGAGAATAACCATTAAAGGTTTCTCCATATATTGCGATATCCTGTGCTACCAGATCATCCAGTGAATCTAATTCCGCTCCGGCTGCTACAGCAGTATTAATATCGGTTCTATTTTTAGCAGTAGGATAATATTTAGTGGTATCCTTATCTAAATCAATACCCTTTTCTTCGGCGTATTCTTTAAAATTTGTTCCTTTAAGCCAATGGTCTACTGTTTCTTGTGGATTCCACCCATTAGCTTTTCCTAGTCTAAACAGCTCAGCTTTTTGATCTGGTCCCATCATATTAAGTTGTCTTCTTCTTTCTTTAGAAGAAGTAGCATCATTGTCTCCACTAGCACCACCATTTTTCCAATATGCTGCATGGGCTATTTTTTGTCGTACATCGGCCTGTTCTTGTTGCTCTGCATATCTAGCCTTAGCTTCTTGTATTTGATTAGCAAATTTAAATTTATCTGGCGCATATTGTGCCTCAGCGCCTAAAATAGTATTTTGATGCCCTAAGCCTTCATTCTTTATTCTTCTATCTTCGGAATCCTCACTAGTTTTGAGTCCAGCTAAAATATCAGAAAATCTACTTCCTAGCTTCATAGGCTCTATGTTTGCAAAATTAAATGTTTGTATTGGCATCGCTTATCCCTTAGAAAAATGAACCTATTTTAGAACTGAAAGTATCAAACATACTTTTTCCGTTGGCGCCCCTATCAAATAATTTAGAAAATAATGCGCTCCTGTCGTTATTATCTTCTCGCCTATCTAATCTACGTTGGCGCTGATTAGCAAAATCAAAAGTTGCTTTTTGTCCTAAATTTGAACCTAATATATTAGCTAAATCAGAGGATGCATTAAATCCAATACCAGCCATACCGCCTAAAGCACTGGCGCGTCCAGCTAATCTTCTTTCTTCGCCAGCTAACCCTTCTTTTTGAGCACCCATAATTCTTGATAAATACTCGCCCATATCAGAACCTAAGAGATCGCGAACAAGTTCTGCTTGTTGTCCTTGATCGTATTGAGTACCTGCAAAACCGCCCGATGCTGCACTATTTCTAGCAGCTCCTAGCATTTGATTTTGTTTGTAATTATAGCCGCGCGATGGCTCGTAGCCTCTCATTAAGTTATTAACAAAAGCATTAGGATCGCGCGCCATTTGGCTATATTCAGCGGGAAATTGATTTTGGTTAGTAGTAGATGTATTACTGTATTGATCGAGTAAGCTACTGTAGGCTTTCTTCCCTTCCTCGGTATAAGGATTTAAATAGCCCATAGCCATGCCTGGAATTTGATTTAAATAATCCATTCCGGCATTACCACCACCGCCTCTACCACCTAATAGGCTCATGCCAGCCCCCAATGCAGCCCCCCAAGGACTACCGCCGCTTCCTATAAATCCCTTGCCAGCGCCACCTAAAGCTTTTCCTATACCACTAAAAAATCCCATTACCTATGCTCCTTATGGATACGAAGTAGTTGTAAATTTTACTAAACTACCGTTAACTTTTCCAACAAATGTAGATGGCGTACTATCAGTTACATACCATAATGTACCATCTGGCATCTGTGATTCAATTATAGCTAAGTTTACCATCGTTATCTGTGGCACAACCCAGCCATTATCACTTAAATTATCTCTTAAAGTTTGGTTTAACTCTTGGTTATAATTTTCGTGATCAATGCCTTGTAAATATGTTGGTAAGTCCATTAATATAGCTCCACCATTCCATTATTAGCTACAAACCGACTTAAACCCCAAAATCTTAGTTTTAAAGTTAAACTATTACATGCCCCTAAATTTTCCCAGTTAAGAATGTTTTGACGCATCCCTATTGGGTTTAAATTTCTAGATACTGTATTACTCCAGGTAATACCGCTATCTCTTGAAACTGTTAAATCAACTCTTGGCTGATATGGAATTGTTATTGATGCTATATCTAAAGAATCCTCATCTGCCATTGGTTGCCCAGCTTCTGTGTAGATAGTATCATCAGGAGGGTTAAATAAATCTTCCGTTATTAATAAATCCTGCCCAGGGCTATTTATTGATAACCCTGTAACGTTTTTATCGTTACCTTGCTCAAGTGTGAATACAAAAGTATTTGGTCTAAATTGGCTACTGTCATCTGCTCTAATGGTGTCGCAAATCCTTATTCTTTGGATTTCATGTATTAAAGTTGGATCTGGTATGGCATTCGGTAAGTTTTCGTTGTAAGTTGTTAAATCAGTAGATGATAAATATAAATCCCCGTCATTTAAAGAAATAAAATAAGTCTGTCCATTAAAATAAGCATAATTTTTGGCTGGATGATAATTTAAATCCCAATCACTAAGATTAAAAAACATCTCAGTCGTACAATCATAAAGGATGGTTAGATTATCTGCTGGATTATAAAATGTTAATTGATAAAATAAATGACCATCTTGTCTATAAAACATTGCTGTTGATTGTGCTGGATATTGAATATGAGACAATTGATGATCGATACCATCTGTTGATATAGGTTTAAATTCTTCCCCGTTATACACCATAATAGTAGGAGCGTTATTTTCATTTATAGCTAGCCATGCTATAAATTTATCTGAAGATGCAATTGTAGAAACAGAGGCACACCCATAATCCACGCTTATGTTTTGATTTCTTCTATAGTTTTGTAACCCACCAATTTGCATCCATATTTCGCAAACTGATGTTCCCATAACTAAAACGTTAGCTGATTGAGCAGGAATTCTAACGACAGCAAGCGCATAATCAGGTTTGGTTTGTAAAGCAAATTGTCCAGGCGTTGCTTGTATAATAGTGGTAGGAGTGGCATATTGATAAGCATACCATGCAGCACCATTAGTTGTTGCGTTGGCGTTCCCAAAAAGAAAATAGGTATTATGATAATCTACATAGCCAGGGACAAGATTACCTAATCCAGTTTGAACAGTTAAACTAGATCCTGGTAACGAATAATTATAGATATAAGCATTTAATCCATCTACAATACAAATCTGTGAGTTTAGGTTTTCATCTATATATACAACGCCTCTTTCAGTTCCCAGCATTCCTACAAAAGTAGGAACAAGATGCTCATTTAATGAATAAACAAAACTGTCAACTACAACAATTAAACGATTACCGCGAATACTAGTGAAAATACCGCGACCTAATCCTTCTGGAAGTAATTCATAAACCTTTTGATATCCAGCGGTGTTAACTAGCCATTCGTCACTAATAAACATATTATAAGTTTTTTCACTAGAGATTTTCTTGTATCGACCGAAAGTTGAACCACCGACAACATTTACTTCTTCTCTTCGTGAGTTTGGCGTTTGTCTCATTTATGGCACAATCCTATAAATTAATCGGTAGTCCACCCTTTTCCAAGATTTATTTGAGCGTAATTAATGCTTTGGTTTGGGGTTAATGTCGATATTTTATTAATTCTTAAGTCCATTGGGCTAGATCTTTTAGATATCATTTGCTGATATTGTAGTAGTTGTTTAGTTAATGATGGAGAAGGTGCAAAGTTGTAGGCCGTACACAATCTATCTGCTAATCTATATTGCAAATAGTTAATGTAGTACTGATCAAGTATTAACGATAAGTCTTGATTAATAGTTACCGTTTGCAATCTAAATCTACCCGTTAATTGCATTGGGTATGCAGTGTCTGGAAAGAAATAGATAAATAAATTACAACCGCCTAAACAGCGTTCGCAATGCCAATTATACGGCAATGATTCAACATTTTCTGCCCTTGCTGCACCAAAATATAAATCCTGTGATTCTTTCCTCATTTGATACCGAATGGTATTAATAAAGAACGTTAAAGTTTCTGGGTCAGATAGGTTTGGGATAAAATACATTTCTTGTCCAGGTACTGCATTAAAGTCATATGATGTAGTAAAGTAAGGGATCATATCTTCCTCAATTGCAGTATCGGATAAGATTTCATTTAGTTTTAAAAACCCTGTTTGTTCCTGGTCACCCGCCACTGTTTGGAAATTGCGTGATACGATTCCCGAGGTATAAAATGCCTCAGAAATTAGCAATGTGACGGGATAAGCCATGGACAAGTGCTCCTTATAATTGATCTACGTAGCCAAATACAGAAACTGCTAATGAAGCAGAGCCATTTGATACTAAGTAATCAACGCCAGTTGTGCTTGATATAGTCGAGCAAGGACAAACTAAAGATGTACTAGTAACAGTGCTAGCAGGAGATGACGTAATAACCTGTCCAGCTGCTGAGCTTGAACCGCTAGCTTTAAAAGCAGCAGTACGAGTACCACCAGCATCAGCTGTTAAAACTGATTCTAGTATTACTGAGTTTGCAGTACTTGGTACCATTGCTGAAACATTAACTAGAGCAAATGCAGTAGATTGACCAACAGTTACAGCAGTTGCAATGGCAGCCGCATACCACATAGTACGACCAGATTGGCTAAAGTCTAGAATTGCAGCAGCACCACTAGTTAATACGCATCCAATACGGCGGAACATATCATAACCAGCAGGTAGTGTTGGAGCGCTAAAGCTAGCTGATAAAAGACCAGCAGTTGGATTATAATCAGTAGAGTCTCCTATTACGTAAACAGCATATAAAGTGCTATTACCTAAAGAGCCGACATCTAATCCGTTAGCTCCGTTAGCAGATGCAACGATAGTAGCTGCGCTTGATAAAACAATATCATTAACGTTAGTTGAATCGCGGAACTGTCCAGCTGCAATTGTAATGCTAGTGCCACTTACAAAGGAAAGCGCACCACCTTGAACATAAAGGTTACCAAGGTTAACCATAGGGTAATTTGGTTGTATTGTCATAACATTCTTCCTTTTAAATTAAGATTGTTCAGTTGCTTTATTGCGCTCCAGTTCTCTATGGTGTTTAATATGGCAACTTTTACATAACCACCTAACATCAAGAGGTTTTGAGTAGTCTGTGTGATGAGCATCAATATTTTCTGTTTTACTACAAACTTCGCATGGTTGAGGAACAAGAACACCGAATTTGATAGCTTGCCAGGTAAAATTCTGAATTTTGACTTTATGTCTATATTCAGCACACCTAGAGTACTTTTCTTTTCTGCGGCTTCTTTCTTCTTGAATAAAGTTAGGATTATTTTTTTTAAGCATAATGCGCCTAGCGCTAGCAGCTTCTCTTTTGCAACTATTGCAATAACCACTATCTTTATTCTCTTTAAGACTCGCACAAAGTAAACAAATGGGGTTCCGAAGCCCTGAACCATAAGGAGGCAAGCTTTTTTCGGCACGAATTTTAGCTTTAACTTTAGCTCTTCTTTCAGCTTTACCTTTCTCATAACATTCCTTACAAATACCCCATTGTCTTCTTTGGATTTCTTTTCCACATCTTTTACATAAGACCGTTTTAAGCGCCATAAATATTTCTCTTGCAATTTAAAGAAATTCACTATATCTTTAAATCCATGAAAAATAAAGTTTGGACACATATTTATAACGGAAATACCAAAGCCATTGAGTATTCCGGTACCAGTGTACTTCCCCATATTGCATCGTGGATCATCCCCATCTGATTTTGTCCAAATAGAGTTCCGTAATACATACGCATTGACACACCTGTTTCTGGATCGTTTTCGTTTCCTGTAGGGAACGGTACTTGATCAGGCAATCTTGGCATTGCTAAGAACAATGGATCGCCAGCTGTTATCAACCCAGACCTGTGACTTGGTAATACCGATACTTGCATACCAGGTAATATTTGAGTGTTCAAGTTTTGAGCATTAGTAGCAGATGCTTGTAATGCTGGGTAAATATTAACGGTTACCTGAGATCCAGAAGTGGATGCAGCAGCCGATGTAGCTTGAAATTGAACTGGGTTAGCAGATACCTTATGACCGATAAAGGTTCTGTAACGCAAGTTAGTATATCCCGATACACCATCGTTAAATTGAAATTTATCGTATTGTTGAACAGAGTTAGCATCGTTTGCAGCATGGGTACCACTAAAGGTAATAGCTGTAACAGCGCCATTTGCATCTAAAGTAGTAGAAACTACAGTTAAAGTGCTTCCTTGTTGTCCTTCTGTTCCTGCTATATGAATTGGTAATAAGTTAGATTGGTACCAATCGCAATTAGAGAATTCCCCTAATTCCCACGAGTTCGCAATCTTGTTATTACGATCCATTGCAAATTGGTTTAATCCAGTACCAACTATATTAGGTACAACGGTATCGCCAATATATGCTTTAGCGCGGCCAGTAGCTGAACCATAGTTACGGTATAATGCTAATGCATTAGCTAATTGAGTGTAACTATTAATTGGATTAACACCATCGCCAAAGAATCTGTAAGTATTAGTTACACAATTTTGTGCGACATTAGCTTCGATTTGTGCGCCAATTTCTTGAACAGCAGCTTTACCGAAACGCCCCATGTATTCCTCAACATTGAATATAAATTGTTGAGATGTGAATGCATAGCTAGTTGAAACTGATTGATCGCAAACCAAAGTTTGTATTCTTTGATCGGCCGGTTGAAAAGTTGCAACCAAAGAGTTAGTAGTAGTCATTCTAGGAGGTAAATCAAAACCTACTGAATCCCCTAAGTTTCCTACTAATTTCTCGAAATTTTTAAATTTAGTATTAGAGGTAGAAATAAAGCAATTTAAGTTTTGTAGAAACGCAAGTGAAGACATTTGATATGTTTGCACTTGTTGTAATATATTTGTTGGTCCTGCCATGGTAAAATTTCCCTTTATCTAGAGTTAATCTAGGTATGTCCATGGCAATATAGTTAGAGGTTAACGATCCTTTAGCCTTTCAACCAAGGAGCGTTCTTAAAATCCTTCAACGTCATCTTGCCGCTATCCATACCGACCGAAGAAGATTTAAGTTTTGATAAAGGAGGAGGGGCACTAACATTGTTGGTTTTTGCTTCTAGATTCTGGCTTATCGATTTTGATAAACGTTCTAGCTGTTTTGTCGCCAATTTAGGCGAGGTCTTAGCTAGCGAATCTATTTCTAACAACTTCGATGGGTTATTAGCCAGTTCATACATAATCTCTGGCGTATTCTCCATTTGAGCTGCTAGCATTACAGCATTGGGAAATTTATCAGGTTCAAAATCACCCATGACTTCGTTAAAGTCTTCAAATAACTGAGAGCCTTTACCCATTTTAAGATAATACTGATCAGCAATTGTCTTTAACTCATCTTCCTGAGCTTTTCTTTCAACCTCATCACGATGCTTTTGCAAATCCTGCATGAACTTGTCATATACTCGCCGTTCAATTTCGGAGGTATCGTTTTCGCCCGTAGCCGCTGGTTGTACAGCAGATTCAGCACGAATCTTTTCAAGTTCTGCCTGATGCTCGGCTTGCATCTGTTGACGCACGCGTTCAGCAACATGGGCTTTTTCCCGTTTAACAATGTCATTCACCTTGCTAACTGGTAGTGTCTTTTCAGGTTCACTTTCAGTAGCTGGCGCTTCGATCCCTGAAGCTTCTATATCATCCATAAACCCACTATTTCCCCGTGACGGTAAAATAACCTCATGCGCTGAGTTCGCGACCATTTATACCCGATGGCTCGGTAGGAACCTAAGTTTCTACATCCTGTATAAACCTAGTAATTTAACTCTAGTTCACGTTCTAGATTTGTGCAAATTTTGCACAGTGTTTTGGGGATAACTGTAACTGTGAAATTAGCCGTGATATTAGCCGTGAAAGTATTTTTTTGTAGGGGCTTGTTATTTAATGTGATTTATGTTAGTCGCGGCAATTCTAGTGCTTGTTTATAGTTTGTTAGATAGGTATAATGTTAAAAAGGGGGGCAATAAATTGGAACATATTAATACATTAAAATTTTTTGAAGAACTAAAAGCTGGGGGAGTTCCAGAGGAACAAGCCAGAACCCAAACCTATGCTTTAAATTCTGCATTAGATCATGTGGCTACAAAAGAAGATTTAACCAGCGTAAAAGAAGATTTAAACGGCGTAAAGGCAGACGTAAAAGAATTAAAGGCAGACGTAAAAGAAATAAAAGGCGACATCCGTAAATTTATGTGGGGTGGTCTCTTGGCTCTTGCTGGCGGAACAGTTAAAGTATTGTTTTTCCATTAAGGACTTTAGTATGTACGCAATAGCATTTGATTTAAAAATTGACGATCTAAAAAAGCATTATGGCGAACCCTATAATGGTGCTTATACGGAAATTTCCAAAGAATTGGAAGAAGTAGGTTTTGAATGGAAACAAGGGAGTCTTTATACTACAAAAGAAGACGCTAACACCTTATCCCACCTTTATGAAGCAATTAGAATATTATCTAATATAGACTGGTTTAGGCTTTCAGTAAGAGACATTAGAGCTTTCAAAGTAGAAGACTGGTCAGATTTTACAGTAATAGTTAAAAACCATACATAATCGATAATAATATAAAGAAAGCCGCTAACGGTTGTTCAAATCATTAGCGGCTAGGATATTTAATATGAATATTTGTATATTAGTACAATAAAAGAAAATTAGTAAGTGCGCCCTTCATATCTTGGTAATTCTTCTATTTCTTCTAGAGATAATCCTACGCATTTACTTATTATCTCAGGACTAACCCCAGCATTTAGTAAATTGATTGCAATTTCTATGGACTTTTCTATGCGTGCTTCTAAAATAATTAAAACCTCGTACGTTATAAAATCTTCTGTTGCCCAATCATCTCTCTGCATAATTATACAGTAACTGTATAATTAATGATAAAAAATAGCATATACACTAATAATTTATGTTAGTGTATATGCGCTTAATACTATATTCTAAGCTTTTTTTTAGCTGGCGAATTAGGAGCGTCAACCACGCTAGCTACTGTAGATACAGCGCTTTCAACGCCCTCAACAATAGGTAATGCTTCAGGTGCAGCAACTCCTATTACAGTATTAACTACTGGCTCAGCCGCTTCTAGAGCATTAACGGCTTCATTAACTTCTGGCTGAATGTTGGAAACTGCGCTAACAACATCGGATTCAATCTTAGGTGCTTCGGCCTCAACATGATGTCCAATGGCATCTATTTTAGCATGGAAATTAGCCATAGCTTCGTGTAGTTCGGCTTTAAGTTTATTCAATACAGTCGTAATGCTTTTAGGTTGATTATCTGTAGGCATAGTAACTCTCCTTGTTTGTTAAAATTTATGGGGCGCCAGGTTTATATTTAGGCGAGGGCGGTAATTCTATAGTGCGCCAATATTCAACTGAAGATTCTCGGTGAAATTCCTCAAGCTCAGCCTCAGTAAGTGCACAATCTGAAAGAATAACGGTATCTTCTGCGATCTCGATTACCTTTTCTTCTTCGGGCTTTTCAGTTATTACAGGGATGTCTTCGTTTTCATTTTTCATTTTTTAGCCTTTTCTTTGAGAACCTTATTAGCCTTGGCATCTATCTTTTCTTCTGTTGCTTTAGAAATCTTGCCTTTATGTTCCATCTCAGATGCACGAGCTTTAGCATTTTTAGCATGAGCCTTATCTGGTACTGGATATTTACGTGATTTAGGTAGCGCAAATTCTTTTGGTTTTAATCTCTTTCTGGCTTTAGTAGTTAGTTTTGACATTTTCTACTCCTTTAAAAATAATTTTCCTCTTTCCGCTTCAAATTTAGCATCAACTAAAAGATTTTTATAATCTAAATCTTGCTTCAACTCAAGTGCTTCGTATTCTGCTAACGTAATCAAAGCAAGGGGCTTTAGCGGTGGAAAAGTACCCGATTTAGTTATCATTATTATAGTTTTCCTTTATTACCATAAGTCTCCCTGCTATTAAAGCTGTTCCTTAAAGGATCGCATTAAATTTTTGTATTTGCTAGGCTAATAACGGATTAGCAATCCGTTATGCGTTTTGTTCGTTCCTTTTAAGTTTGTATTTTAAATATTCTAATCTGCGCATTTCTTTAGTTCTTCTTTTTTTATGGTTCTCGTTATTTCTTCTGAGTCGACATTCTTTACACTGTACAACCTTTCTGGTGCTAGATATTCTTAATGATTGGGTTTCTTTTCCACAAAAAGTACAAACTACATTCACGTATGTAGTTAATGCTTCTTCCCTAGATAAATATCCCTCTCTTTTACGTGCGCGCTCCCGTTCGCAAGTATTACAATAAGGGTTTCCTATTTCTTTTAGGGGATGTCCGTTCGAACAATGGGTTTTTTGTAGCCTTTCTTTATGTCTAATTTCTCTATACTTAGCAACTCTTTTAGCCTTTTCTTTATCGTTATCTAATTCTTTAACTGATTTATATGTGCTTGGTTTTCTCGATCCGCCATATACATAGTAATGTTTTATCATTTCTCCAGCATTAGGCATAATGCCGTCTTGGTGTTGTTTTTTTGCTTGTGCGCTGAATTTATTAAACGTTTCTGTACTAACCAAACCAAACGTATTAGGAATTTTATATTTTTCTCTATAGGTTGAAGTAGTATAACAATGCACAGACAAATGAGCGCCCAATGCTTTATATTGTTTTCCGCACAACAAGCAAGTAATTTTATCGCCTGACAAATAATGCTCTACATCTTTTATACTTTTAAATGGCTCATTTATTGGATAGCCGTCAACTACTTTGCGCCTTCTAATCCTATCCCTTTCTTTGTTTTTTTCCCATCTTCTAGTTAGGCTTTTGCCTAAGGCTATTTGTCCTGTAAATCCCTTCTTCATACAAATCCCCAACGAGATTTAAACACGCGAGTAGATGAGCGAATAAGTTTTTTTGCGATCCTTTTGTAAAATAAAATTTTATATTCTTTATCGTTGATTACAGGTATTCTTGTGATCTTAGTTGCTTTTTCCTGCAATAATATTCTTTTTTCTATAGAGGGGACCCCTGCAAACGTTGATTTTGCTTTTTTATTCATACTTATTCGTTATCCTTTTTCTGTTCGTCAAGTTTACAGTTTACTCTATTACTTCCCCATTAAGCACAGTGCCAGGACAATTAATTCTATCGATGCTGCCACGCGCCCAAGCCCTACCGCTTCTAGCTCTGTCTCGTTTGGTATTTTTTGCCATCTGAGACAACAAATTATTTAATTCTATTTTTTCAAAAGTAGTTAAAGAGTGATTCTTTTGTAACTCGAGCAATTGATTAATTCGCCCTGTAGTTTCAATAGTAGTAGTTTTTTCTTTCATAAGGTTAGTTATTATCTATTCTCCTTATTGCAATATCCAAATACTGCTGCTCACGCTCAATTCCTATAAATCTAAATCCTTCTTGTTTCGCAGCAATTCCAGTCGAGCCACTGCCCATAAACGGGTCAAGTATAATCCCATTAGGTGGCGTAATTAGCCTACATAAGTATTTCATTAATTTAATTGGTTTTACAGTGGGGTGGTGATTTTTTATTAACTTTTCTTTCCTAATATCCCGTGTCGGACACGGCAAACTTTCGTTATACTGCTCATGTTCTTTTAAACCTTCACATCCCATATTTCTTTCTGCGGATGACGCTTTAGCACAATAGAAAAAGCGAGACGCTGTTCCTTTATCGCTGTGGCCATAAGTATAGTGCGGAGTTTCTTTCCCTTTGGAAACAGACTTAAATTCACCGTCTTGTACGTTTTTCCTAACTGAATCGCTACTTTTGCTCTCGCCGTACTTCGCAAACTCAGCCTCAACTTCTTCGCTACCATCGTGGATAAAGTTTGCTGGAAAACGGCCCGACACCTCTACCCTGCCAGTACTTTTAGGAATTAATCCTTGGGCACAAAATGTGCCCGTTGCCCCTAGATAGCTTTTCTTTTCGTTAATGCGAATATCATTACCAACCTTACAACCACCAACATTAATTCCGCCAGTACCATGCTTTAAGATATTGCTAGCTATATTTTTCTCGCTCAATGGTTTTCTTGCCATAACGATAGGCTCGTGTGCTGGTTTTAGCGCAGAACCCCAGCCATCCCATTGCTTTGCAGCATCGGTTGAGGGAGCTGTAATTAAGCAATCAATTCTATCTCTAAATTTACATTCATCAGAACCGAATTTTTGAGGGCCTTTTATATTTTGTTGGGATTTAATCATTCCCACAACCTCCCTTTCAGCCCCAGCCATCTTATCCATAGCCTTACCAACATTTAAGCTTTTAGGAAACCCAGAGCCGTAAATCCACATGATTTGATCGCGTATCTCAAACCCAGCATCCTCTATTGCAGAAGCCATACGATGATAGGTACGACTTCCACCAAAGGCTAATAAATGTCCGCCTGGCTTTAGTATCTCTAAACAAAGTTTCCACAACTCAACATCATTCGCGATACCTGTTTTATCCCAACCCTTATTCATGAAGCCAAGCTCATAAGGCGGATCGGTTACTATGGCATCTACCTGTTGGCCTTTAGCGATTAAATCTCTTATTGCATCCTTGCAATCTGCTAAGATACAAACATAATCCTTATGTTCCAATATTACTCCTTAGTTTTATGAGAGCTTTCTACATTTTTCCGTAAATTTTGAACATGTTGCATTGCTTGCTCAATTGCAGTTCTAGCATTTTCAGAGTCAACCTTTTCTTGTTCAATTCCAAGTTTGGTTTGATTCTGATTAATTTGCGCCATAATCTGCATAAACTTAACGTCAGTTAGGGTTTTTTCATTAGCAACCTTAGCAGCCTGAATAGCTAGCTCCCCCTCTTGCTTTTGTTGTTGTTGCTGAATCTTAGCCATCTCAATTTCTTTAATAGCCTCGGTTTGCTCGCGCATTGCTGTTTCTTCTGGGTTACCTTGCTGGGCCTGTTGTGCTTTTTGTTCTTCTAATTGCTTCATAAACTGAACGGCTTGAGCTTTGAGACCCTCAATGCCTCTAATATCCATGTTATCTAGGATAGTCTCTAGCCCCATGGTATTAATAAATTCGGCAAACAATTGACTGGATTGCATCATTCTAATTATTTGATCTAATGCAACTTGTTTTTGTACTGCGCTACTAACACCTGCTTCTACCTTAATCTGTAAACTATTTGGGTTGTAGCTAAAGTCTACACTATTGGGATTGTTTGGGTGATTAATAATTTGATAAGAGCGCTTACCGTCAGGTGCCTTTACCGGTAAACTTCTAGGCGTTACATAGAATTTAGGTATTAAATCAACAACTATGTGAGCAATTCTATTTAATCCTCTAATATATCCCTGTAAATAAGGAATAGCGGCAGCATTAGATTGCATAGCGCCTTGCTGAATGGCGACCCCTGATATTTGCTTATCGTTAGTTCCTAATATGGAATCGTACGTACCTAATATAGTTTGGGTAACTTGATCGGTTCCCATAAAAGTCATATTAACAATGTCAGGAGTAGGAGTTCGTTGAACTTCTCTTGGAGGAGGTAAAGGTTGTTCTGGATTATCTTTGTAAAATGCGTTATAAACTAACGTTGATGCTTGCTGTACGTTTTTATAAGCATCAGCGTAGTCTTCAGGGATGGACTCTACAGCCACCATAAATTTATGTTGCATCATATTTTCAATTTCAGCTCCAATAGTTTGCCCAGAGAAGTTTTTAAGTTTTTGTACGCCTTTAGCATGATAAACAAAAGGCCGCGTCATCTGCATTGATGCACCGTCTTCGTTTTCTCTAATTACAACACTATTACCATCAATAAAAACTAACGGTAAAAACTTATAGCAGGTTTCTTCATGAGACAATACCTTATCTTCACAAACCATATAGCGATCAATAGTTTCTATTACTGTATCTCTTTCCTCGATTATAATCGGCGCTTGTTCAATAAAGCCTTGATTTCCCCATAACTTAAGGAATTCTTCATAGTGCTTTTTGAGAATAGCATGGCCGTTAGAAAGTTTAACTATCTTTTCTTTCTTCTTCTTCTTGCAGTAATAATCAGCAACCAGTATGATTTCTTGATCTTGATTTAAATAGCTCCAATTAAAATCGCCCACATGGCTTGAGCGTTCAAACTTCATATTATCAGCTGAGCCTTTGCCGAACTCGTCTTCAAAGTCTTCTTTTGATTTAGGGATTAATTGAAAGCAGTAATTACCATCACCCTTATGCGATTCTCTTGCTAAAGGATCGAAGCCCGTTAAAGTTGGATCAAATACTCGCTCCACCTTAATGTTTTGCTCAAACGACAGTTCATTAATATATCCTGTATAAACATAAACAACAGAATAGCCGCCAGCCAATAAATCAGAATAAATGTTATACTCTAATGCATCATTCGAGGCATCAAAGAAAATCTCGCGTAGATGTGCCTCAATTATTTCTAATGTTTGTAAAAACTCAGGGGTCAGCTCTTCAATTCGCACTCCGTCGGCAGCCCTTGCCACGATCGACGGTTCTTGTTTCGCGAACTCGCCTCTTAACCTTGAAATCATCGCCTCTAAGATATTAAATTCTATTGCAGGCTTTTGTAGTACATCTAATTTTGTTATGTCGTCTGATGACAACGATGTTTGAAATACAAACTTCATAAAGTCATTAAAGCGATTAACATTCTTTATAAAATATTCGTGCGCTTGCTCAATATTTTTTTTAATTTCGTTTAACTTATCCGTGTGCTTTTTAGCGACCATTTGAAATCCTTTTCATGGTGGTTGAACTACTTAGATAGATACATTCCTTGTATCTAAGTTTTTAGTATAGTAAAATCTAAGGAAATAACTATAAAATGGGGATATATATGGATAGCGCTAGGGTTATACAATATCTAAAAGATTTAAAAGCAAGCGGAGTTCCAGAGGAACAAGCCGAAGCCCAGCTTATTGCATTAGAAAGTATGTTACAAGGTTTGGCAACTAAATCTGACTTGAAAGCCGAGATTAAAGCATTGAGAACTGAGTTAAAAAGTGACATTAAAGAATTTAAATCTGAATTAAAGTATTTTATGGTATATTCAATCTTAGGATTTATTTATGCTCCGATTATTGTAGGGGTAATATTAAAGTATTTCGGGAAGTTTTAAAAGAAACATTATGGATATATAGATGGATAATATAGCATTAAATTATTATTTAACCTTAATAGAAGGCGGAGTAAAAGACGCAGAAGCAAGAATACAGGCCCAGACTTTAACTTCAGTATTAGACGGCTTAGCTACTAAGGGCGAATTAAAATATGAAATACACTGGTTAGAAGTTGGATTAAATGGCGAAATAGGAGGTATAAAAACTAGATTAAATGTATTAATTGCCCTAAATGTTTCTACTCTTGCTTTTATGTTAGCCATGATTCTAAATAGTGTAAAACATTGGTGGTAAAATCTTTTTGTGAATTTTTAAGTCACAATTGTGCATTAAAAATTCACACCTTATCTCCTAGATCTCCTAATGGCTGTCAGTTTAGTATTAAAATCTTGTGCCAATGATTTAAGTATTGGTGCGTTTGGGTTGGGCTGTTCCCTAAATGCTGTTACAGGATAAGCAAAAGTTAAACAAAGCGCGTCTGCTTCGTCTGACGATCTTATTCCCCTCTTTTTCATGTCCTCCTTTTTCTCCATAACTAACCTAGAGTTGGAATCAAAACTATAGCGTATTCCACATAAATCCGCATGTAAGCTGTCTGTATCTGGTATTTGTACTGGGATATCCTCTAACCAATTTGCACATTTGCCCCACATTTCAGCTCGCTTATTTGAATACTTCTGATCATCTAAGCTTTTTGAACCCGCGTTAACCGCAACTACGGCCTCTTTATGGCCTAATTCATTTAGCCTATCTACAACCCCAGCTCCTAAGCCGCCCACATCTACAAAGACCTTTAAAGGCCGATATTGTTCAATCAAAGAATGAACAATGCCAGTTACCTCCATTGTGTCTTTCTTAGTATAACTTTGTAACCCAAATGCCACACGGCCTTGCCTAAAGATAATTGATGTGCGATCATCACCAAATCTTGCAGGGTCAACGCCCATAATTAAAGGCCCATATTTTTCGGCTTCTCCTTTTCTGGCACGCATCACTGTTGAGGAATCTATAAATGAATTCTCACCTTTAAGTTGGAAAGCTTCATTGGGATTACATGGATATTCCTGGCAAAAGCTCTTCTCCCCGTCTTGACCGTTAACTGATAAATCAGTAATCTTAAATCGCCGCCAAGCTATTTGCTCTAAGGTTAACCGATAAGCTTCAATTAAACGTAACTCTATATGGTTAGGTTTAAAGTCTGGCGGCACTGACCTTTTATATTCATCTTGCCAAAACCAAGGCACGAATACCGCAATAAAATCAGACATGCCACTTTCTGCTTTCTGCCACATTTGATGGAAATAATTGCCTACACCATTAGCGGTGGATTCCAGTATGATTTCTGTACCAGTTGCATCAGGCACCGCTTGCAGTATACCCTTAGTATGTTCTTGGGCGTTTGCCCAAAAAGCAATCTCCGAGCCATGGAATAATTGAATAGTGCTGGAACGACCGACCGCTTTGTTTTCGGCTGTTCCTAGTTTATATCCACTATCTAAGCGCCCAAAGATTAGCTCTTTAGAGTTGTTAGTACTGATATCGGGCTGAACTAAGTTTGGCGTGTTCTGGTAAAAACGCTGAGCCATTTTAAATAGGTTGTTGGTAGCATCCAGTGCATGTGTTAAGATAAAGCATTGTGTACCCTTATTGTGTGTGGTCTTATGATAGAAGCGTCCGCCCACATAAGTTGAGCAGCCCTGCTGACGCCCTTTCAAGATCAGCGCCCTAACCTTACCTGTTTGTAGTCTTTGCTCTTCTAATTTCTGATGGATATATTCTTGCGCTTTATTTAAAATAAACGGCGAAATCTCGCCTTGCTTAGTGCGAATTTTAAGACAACGTGATGCATAATGTAAAAAGTTATCTTTTAAATGCTGGCGTGTTTTAATCTCGTCTTCAGTCATTTGTTTTTAGCTATTGTAATTTTTTTTCTTATTCTTCTTATCGCCTTACTTTTAATTTCAAACGGCCGAGACCAACTCACACCAAAAATTCCAGCTATTTCTCTAAGGGTTAAACCATCCCTATAATAAAAGTTTAATACTTGCTGTTCTTTATCTGGTAGTTGTTTAAGATAGTCCGGCAATTCTTCTATCTTTAAAGGGTTGTCTTGTACAAACTCATTAATTAGTTCTAATAATGCTACCAAATTATGCTTAGTACTATTGTATCCCATTATCTAGCCATTCCTTTTTAGTTGGTAAAAACCTGTCGAACATAACGTGGCTAACCCCACAATTTTTACTAAAGTTAATTATTACTGCCTGTTCGCCGGGAGTTAAATCATACCAAGGGCAGCTATAGTAACGAGCCCATATTTTACCCTCCTCTTCATCCATCCTTTAATATTCCTTCTAATTTTTGTTTAAATTCTGCCAAAGTAATTGGCGTTGCATCGACATCATCTGGCATCATAAATTCATATAGCATTACAGCTATTTGATATACTTCTGCATCATTGATGAACATTTTATTTTAAAAGCTCCAATGCATCCTCATGTTTAATACTAACTGTTGATTCGCTATGAACTCTGTCGCCGTAAGTTTTTGGTATTAGTTTTGATGTTAACCATTTGCGAGTGTCAACCCTAAGTCTTGCGTGTTGTATTCCTTCGCTGGTGTGTTGTTCTTCGTCACAAATATCTATAATTTGTTCTGCGAATAAATCCGCCTGAATAAGCTTGGCCTGTGCGTAATGTGCAGAAAACTCAGGGTATTTATAGCGCCACTGCATAAGAGTTTCACATGTTGGAAAACCTTCGTTATTAGCGCACATGCGTCGCATACCATCAGTTGTTGTGGCTACAGCATCGCAGATACGATTTGCTAATTCTTCGGTATATTTCGTTGGTCTACCACCAGGATGCTTACCTTTTTCTTTTAGCGTTATTGGAGGTAGTTTTGCTATCTGTTTTTTTAACTTCTCTTGGTTCTTCTTTTTGTTTGTCATTAGTGACGTCCTTGTCTATATTCTTTGTTGGTTCTGGTATGATACTATCTTCGATTGTTTGCGTGCCTGTGCCTTTACAGTTTCCACACTCGCCCATTACCATACCTAGTTTCATAATTTTTTTATTGCCACTACAGCTTGTACATCTGCATTTCATAGTATTAACCTCCTTGTTATATTATAGTTTATTAATTATTTACAAAGTATGCCGACTATTCCACCCAAAGCAGCTATTAAAAGCGCCATAGTCCATCGATGGTTAATGTCGATGCTTTCTTTTAAAAGGTTAAATTCATTTTTAGATGTTACATTTTCTAAATCTTTTTTAATTAAATCAAATTTAGCGTCAGTTCTTATTCCTAAATTGGTTAAGTCTTCTCTGGTGACCAAACTCTGTAAATCTTCTTTAGTCGCAACGCCCTCTAATACAGAGGTCAACGCCTCTGTTTGTGCTTTGGCTTCTGCATCTGTTGCGCCATTAGCCTTTAAATCTAAAAAGTACTGTAATGCTTTATTTGTCATCTTTAACCCCCTTTTTTGTTATTATCTTCTTTTTTTATTCTTTCTTCCAGCCAAAATCTAGCCAAACTAGATGGCGACATACCCCTTTTACGTGCAAGTACGCTTAATTTATTACGCGTTATAGCTGTCAATCTCACGCTTAAAGGAGTTCCTAATAACTCTTTTTCTGTTTTATCCAACATTTTTATAAACTACCTCTTGACATTGTATCGTTTTGTATTACAATGTAGTTATTATTGCACAAAAACATAAAAATTACAAGAAGGAGAATAATAATGCCAAAACATACCATACTTACTTCTTATTACTGTGCGCCGATCCCGCAACGCCAATTTGATTGGACCGCAGTACTCGACGGTTACGACGGGGCAGAAGATGCGGTACTAAAATATAACTGTTGCGGAAATGGTGCTACTGAATTAGAAGCAATACAAGATTTATTCGATAGATTAGAACTACTAGGAGAATAATAATGATAAACGGTATATACGACAATTTAGATATTAACGAATATCACGCAGACAATAGTATTAGCTCAACTGGTATCAATTTGATACTAGATTGTCCTAAACGGTATTACTATGAATATCACGTAAAACGTACAGAGTTAGACGAAAAAGAATTAAAGAAACAAGCTGAAAAATATAAGCTAGGACGTGCTGTTCATACACTTGTATTGGAGCCTAAAAAATTCGATAATACCTTTTATTGTATGACAGAATCAGTGAATTTATCTACAAAGATTGGTAAAGAAATTTACGCACAAGCTGAAATTGCAGCTAACGGCAGAGATATTTTAAGAACTGGTGAATGGGAAGACATCAAAGACATGGCTAACGTTATATCTGCTCATCCTATCTGGAATGAACTTAAAGACGGTAAAGTTGAGCAATCTATATTTTGGGAAGGTGGCACATTTGATACACCACTTAGATCAAGACCAGATATTTTTAATGATAAATTAATAATCGACCTTAAAACTACTGATTCGATTAAAGCATTTTCAAATTCTATTTATCAGTATGGCTATCATAGACAAGCAGCTATGCAGATAGATGCATTAAAACAATTAGATGGTAAAAAAAGATTCTTTGCCTTTTTCGTAGTTGAGAAAAAACCGCCTTATTTAACAGCGTGCTTTACTTTAGACGAAGGCTCATTAGCACAAGGCAGACTAGAATACTTAGATGGTGCAGCTTTATATACCGAATGTGTAAGGTATAAAGAATGGCCTGGGTATGAAGAAAAATTCCAATTAATATCATTACCTAATTGGGCAAAAATGAAAGAATTAGATAATCAAGCAGGAGGATTAAAATGCTTAGCTCAAATGTAAAGCCAATTAAACCAAAACAAACGTTAACAGAACTTTTAGCGGATACTGATAGCAATATCTATTACACCCTTAAAAATTCGATTTACCCTGGGGCTAAAGATGAATCTATAGGAATGGTTTTAGCATACTGTAACGCTAAAAAGTATGATCCGATTGCTAAACCTGTTCATATTGTGCCTATGAGTGTAAAAAACAGTCAAACTGGCAGTTATGAATATAGGGATGTCCTTATGCCTGGGATTGCATCATATCGTATTGACGCTGATAGAACTGGCCTATATTTAGGGATTAGCGAACCTGAGTACGGTCCAACGATAACAGAAACGATAGGAACAATGGAAATATCTTATCCTGAATGGTGTAAGATGACTGTAGAAAAATATAACCCTACTAGTGGTAAGAGTTCTTTCTTTTCTGCTAAAGAGTATTGGAAAGAAAACTATGCAACCAGAGGAAAAAATGAAATAACCCCTAATGCTATGTGGGCAAAAAGACCTTTTGGACAAATAGCCAAATGTACAGAAGCTCAAGCACTTAGAAAAGCCTTTTCAGATGTTCTTGGTGTGCATCCAACCTTTGAAGAAATGGAAGGCAAAGAGCCGAAAGATATTGTTAGTGTTGTAGATCTAGTTGATGTTGGCGCTACCATTACTGCCGAACAATTAGAAATTGTTAAAAGCAAAATAATATTGTCGGATAGCGAAGAAATAGCGTTATGTAATTATCTAAAAATTAATAGTTTAGATCATATGCTAGCCAAAGATTTTGCTGACGTCATAAGGCAGCTTGATAAAAAAATTAATAGGCAACAAAAGATTAATAGTTTGCCTATTAACAAAGTGTTTGAAGAAATCAGTACAAATGACTTGCAAGAGGCAAATTAAAATATTACTATTACCCTGCATTTTTTTATTCTTAGATCTGTTAGTGATTTGAAAGACCGCTAACAGATTACTCCTGGCCTAAAGGAGCTTCTAGAACTCCTTTAGGTTAGCTCAACGGGAATATCCTAAATTGTTAATTAATCATGGCTGATGTTTAGCCCTTACGGTCCTCCCTGGGTTTCCGTAAGGGCTAAATTTTTTATGTCTATTAATGCCTACTTCTTTGTTGCTCTAAGATTTTTCTAAGATACGCTCCCTTGTTTTTTATTTGGATCCCTTTTTTCTTTTCGTGTTCCCTCATAGCTACAATAATTTCAGTTAGTGCAGTAAACCCAAACTCGTTAACCCACCTCTCTACCGATTTCTTATTTACCTGCATCATCAACAAATCATTTTTTATATCAATTTGTTGCTCTTCTATCATATGATAGTTTGTAGTAGTTAATGATTGTGTTAAATGATTATGGGTGGTCTCTCTAGGTACACCCCCCCTGGTCTCTCTGGGTACAGCCCCCCTAGTCTCTGCGACTATAGGTGAAGAATTATCCACAGGGTTATCCACTGAAATTGGCATGTTATCCACATAGTTATCCACAGCGTCAGTATAAGTAGGCATTTGAATAGCTACATGCCTTGGTAGTAGTGACAGGTTAATTTTATATTCGTTAGCTTTATGCATTTGACTGTTGCCTTGCTTTATTAAAACTATCCGTTTTTTATCTAACAAAGCTTTTATAGTTCGTTGAATAGTACTCTTAGAAAACTTAAGTTCAGCAACTAGAGTGTTAAGGCCAGGATAAATATTAGTTCCGTCCTCGCTGGCATATAAGGCCATCCTGGCGTAAACAGCAGTCTCAATTCCTGTTAGTCGATACTTCCCGTTAGAACCCTTGGCCTGGTCACGAAACGCGGCCAGCATTAACATAAAACACATGTAATTTACTCCCTGTAAATAATTGGCGTTTGGTTTGACTTTAGTGGTTAATCGGCTGATACTTTCCCTTTATCCATGCAAAATAATTGTGCCCTAGGAACACAACTCCGCCTAGGGCGTTTTTATATTAAACTCTGTACTCTTAAAGCCGTCAATTATTGAGATGATGGCCTAGCTCTTAACACTGATGGGTTACTATAAGAATAGACTACTGCATCTGCATCATAGATTGTCACTGATTGTCCAGAAGAAGGGGTAGTAGTAGTTTCTGTAGATGATGGGCTAAGAGTTAAAGGAAAAATCACATCAGTTAAATTTTGTTCTTGTCGTCTAAGATGTGCTGAACAATGATATAATAATTCTGGATGTTCATGATGCTTATGATGCTGTTTAAATTTAGCCAATGCTTTAATCACTAACATTTTTTCTCTAACTTCTCTAGGTAATGATGTTAATGAGGTAGCACTAAGAGATATTGGAATAGCATCGGTATGTTGACGAGGTAATAACGGCGTATCTTCACAATTAAATTTAGTTTGATTTTTAAACGACCATAGTAAAGATTTTTCTAGATCAATGGTAGATCCATATTTTGATAATGCTTGTGATCTCTGAATAGTTTTACGCAATTTCTTTTGTAATAATTCTTGTTGCTCTAAAAACACTTCTAAATCCGCATCGTAAATTAAAGCATCTAGCATACGTTTCCAATCATGAGGGTGTGAACCGAAATCATGTAGCGGTGATCTCCTAAAATTTCTAATACAAAACTCTATTACTTTTCTAATGGTATCACCTGTTATGTTATAACCTTGATTCTTAAATGCCTCTATTAACTCTTCTTCTCTTTGTTTAGTTAAATAAAAATCAGGATCGCCATATTTAAAATAACAAAATGCTTTGGTCATCATACGTGAACAAAATCCAGTAATACTTCCGCCTGATGTTATAGCTGCATATAGTGTAACCAATGATTGAAAACTATTTGGAATGCCTAATGCTGTAATAATACCATTTAAAAATTGAAAGAAAGGCGCGCTTTGATAAAACAAAATACCACCTGCTATACAGCCAACAGATGTAAGAATGACTCTAAATGTACTTCTAGTCGGATGTTTTCCTGTTAAAACCGCCCCCAATTCCTCTTTTAAAAAAAGAAAAGGGAATAACAGTAGATTTATAAGTTGTGCATTTAATAAATAATTTGTCATAAAACCTTAAAGTATTGTGCATCTGTTTTTAGGCGGTCTTGGTGTATCTTTATGCACCGTAACTGGAGGCAACTCTAATACTGACATTATTTGTGGAGTTGCTGGAGGCGCAAACGTACCACTAGTTGGATGTCTAGTAGTTGGAGCTTGTGGGCTGGTAGATGGTTGTAATAAATCAAACGTTCCAGATGGATGTATTTGAAAATGTAATCTACGGTTAGCCACAGGACGTGCAGTCCATCTACAATTTGCCTTATAATATGGCTCTGTACTATCAATCCTCTCTATAAAAAACACTCGTCCCTGATGAGGTGGTGCTCCCATATCTCTAAGAAAAGCAGAATAGGAATGGCACCAATCTTCACAAACTTTTGCTCCAATTGCGCCAAAATCTTTGTATGAGGGGTTGTTCGAATTGTAACAGCGATCTCTTATTTCCAACCATTCTTGATACGCTGGCGTAATAATAACATCCATAACGCTATTAGCTTCGTCATCTGCACTGCTACCGCTAGATCTGGGTTCTCCAGTATACATCGTACAGCTCTCCTCTTTTTTTATATTTTCAAGAAAGTATAGCGTAAATATGCTGACAAGTTAGCAATCTACCGCAAGCTGTTCAAATTTTGAACAAACGAGGAAACCTCGGAAATTTCAGCAAACAGTTATCTTATCCACAGGGTTATTAAAAGATTTTGTGGATAAGTTTATTTACAAGAGTGTATTTACTTTTAATTATTTTTATCTTACGTTAATACTTATAATAATCATATAAATTTTAAAAACATATAAGGTGGAGTAAAAATGAGTAACGGTACATTGTGTTTATCACAAATTAGTAAATTAGTTGGGATGCATGGGGCATGTTTGCATGAAAGAGCAAAAGCTAGAAGAACTAAGACTCAAAAACTGTCAAGGGGGGGGCAATACAAGATTTTATTAACGCCCGAACAAATAAAAAAAATAATACACGATCGATTTAATCCTTTAAGCGGGAAAGTAATTTATATAGGAAATTTAAAAGGTGGGGTGGGAAAAACTACGTTAGCATATTTAACAATAGAGGTGCTATCCACACTAGGTTTAAAAACTTGTGCTATTGATTTAGATATTCAAGCAAATTTAACCAGACAATTTGATGGCATAAAAGCAAACCCTCCAGTATTTGCGGACTTGGTAGATAAAAAACTTAAAATAGAAGATATAATAATTAAATTAAGTCCTACTTTAGATATTATACCATCTTCGTTGAAAAATGGTTTAATTCAAAAAACGCTATCCCACGAAACCCCGAAACATTATTTAACGTGGTTTAATTCATTATGCCTTTCATATTTACGATCTAAATATGATGTTATTGTCGTAGATACTCCACCCAGTTTAACCACTCTAAACTCAGTATTTTGTTTGTGTTTACAAAGCACTGATAATTTATTGATTCCTGCTTGTGCCGATGAGTTTTCTATAATGGGCATAGAAATGTTTTTAGAAGACGTAAAAACTATCCGTGAATCTTATAAAACCAATTCAGAACCAAAAACAAGCATACTCATAAATAAATTCTTTCAGAATCAAACTAACAACATAGAAATGTTTGCCAAAATAAGCAAAGCATATCCTAACTTGTTATCTAAAAATGTAATTAAAGACTGCGCAAAAATAAGAGAAACAACTACCGATAAAAAACATATAGGAGACGCAACCAGAAAATCAGAGCTTTTTGATGTTCTTGTTACATTATTAAACGAGTTTAATATTTTAAAAAAAGTGAAATAAATAATGTCTGTCGATATAGATAAAATCTTAAAAAAAGCTAAAGAATTAAACGCGAAGAAAAAAAACAAGCCACAATGTAACTCTGTTATTACTGGCTTACCGGCTGAATATAAACCATGGTATCAAGGTGATAACTTTTCTCCTGAAGAAGCTGAGAAGCTAGAGACAACCTCTCAACCGCTGATCATGGAAGTTTTGGTTACAGCGGCTGTTGAGGATAATTTGGAAGTTACCAATCTTAAAACCATTTTCAAGGAAGATAACTTTATGGATAATGACGTAAAAAAGGATGAAACTCAAGTAAAAATAAATCGTACACAGATCGTACACAATTCAGGCACAGATCGTACACAGATCGTACACAATTCAGGCACAGATCGTACACAGATCGTACACAATTCAGGCACAGATCGTACACAATTAGTACACGATTCGTACACAGATCGTACACAAACGGTACTCAAACAGTACTCAAACAGTACTCAAACAGTACTCAAACGGTACTCAAACAGTACTCAAACAGTACTCAAAGATGACTCAAACAGTACTCAAACGGTACTCAAAGATGACTCAAACAGTACTCAAACGGTACTCAAACAGTACTCAAACAGTACTCAACAAACAGTACTCAAACAGTACTCAAATCTCGACTTAAGTACGGTAACTGGCAGTCAACAAGAATTACTTTTTTATATATATAATTTATGCAAAACAGGAGGAAGCAAAATCACCCCTCCATTAAGTATAAAAAATTTTTGTGAGAACACTGAGGTTAAAAAAGGTACTATAAAAGCCGCATTAAATCGATTAATTGAAAAAGGATTTCTAACAAAAGAAAAAAGTAGAACTGGCAGGTGCGGATGGATTTCTTATAAAATTCCAGACCAAGCGTATAAAGAATTACTTAACAATGGTGTACCATCACCTTCGACTATAAACGGTACTCAAACAGTACTCAAACAGTACTCAAACGGTACTCAAATCCCCGTTAGTAGTAGTAGTATTATTAATATAACTACTACTACTAACGGAAACGGATTTCCCGAAGAATGGAAGAACGTAAATTTAGATCTCTTACAAGATATTGGGTTTTCTGAAAACCATCTTAGACAGCTTTTTAATTTTAATACCCCAGAGCTAGTCGAAGAATCAATTAAGCATTTTGCTTTTGGCCTTTTGAATAATCCAAAAACAAAACAATACCCAAACCCAATAAACGTGCTAATGGGAGTTTTACGAAAAGGTCAAGCTTGGGTTGAAAATAATTATAAATCCCTGCAAGAAATAGCTCAGGAAGAACTTGTTGCACGTAAAAAAGCAGAAGCAGAACGATTGGTAAAGCTCGAACAAGAAATTTATAATGCAGAATTTAAAATATGGGAAAGCGGATTATCTGCAACAGAGCTAAAGGCCATTGAGTTTGGAACACAATATCTCGGCCCCCTAAAAGCCAGGTTAAAGGCATGTTTTGATAAAACCATATGGCCAACCAAGCAAAACAAACCCTAACCAAGGCCGTTTTTAACGCCTTACAGCCTCTTTCTTTAGGTAACCGCTACCTACCTAGCGCCCCACAAAAATAATGGCTAATAAAGCGTTTAAATGAGTTAGTGTATTTGCACGGCTCGCGACAATTTAGGGAACAGTTTTTGGTAAGTTGATCCTGTTACCCTATATGCTATAAAAAGTTAATAACATGGGAGAAAAAAATGCTCAAGGATAAAGAACCTCCACACCCTGGAGAAATACTACTTAGGGAATTTATAGAGCCTAACGATATAGCGCCACATAGGCTAGCTAAGGATTTAGGTTGGCCATATTCAAAACTAGAAAAACTTATGGATGGAGAAATAAACCTTTCTATCGACTCTGCTATGGAATTAGCAGAAGTTTTAGATATGGAGCCTGATTTTTGGGTAAACTTACAGGCCAAATGGAGTAAATGGCATGATAATCAAGCGCTAATAGATGAGAACCTTTAACACAAAATATCCGTGTAGTAATGTGAGTATTGTTCCAAACAAATACACCACATTTTTTAGGCGTTTAAATCCAGAGGTTATAGCAAACTCAAGGTTTAAAATATGCTCTTTAGTTGCGATAAGGCGTAAGTCGGTTTCACCAGCGAGCGCTAAATTACGAGCTAACATTTTAGCTTGGTGCTCTGGGAAACCAGCTTCAATAAATTCGTCAGTTTTTAATAACATGTTTATTTTCATCCATAAATTCCACTAAATCCGTTTAATGTTCCACGCGGAACATATATTAATCATCTCTAGAATGCTTGCTAGGTGGTAATAATTTCTCAATATCTATTCCTGTTTCTTTCTTAACAACTTCCTCTATAACTTCTTCGGCAAATTCAGTACCAGGATTATCAATTTTTCCAGTATACCAATAACAAACACCAGAGAAAATAACAGAAAGAATGATAATCACAAAGCAAATTACCTTGGTGTTTATTCCCATAGTAATAATTTTATCAACAAGATTATCAACACAAGGATCGCTCATTTTTTAATCCCAACAAAGTTATTGTAGTTAGTAATATATTCATCAATAGTAGCTTTACCACCAGATGTATTATAATATTTTTTATAGTATTCTGCTTGAAGCTCTAACGTCTTAGGTATAGTCTCTGATGCTCTATGATAATCTAATCTTGCCATGGCTGTTGCATAATAAAGATTGTATAACATAATATCAGCCGTTGGGTTATTAGGAACATTACAAAAACTTATTATCTTATCTACTAAATAATGATTAGATAAATTTAGATGTTTCCAAATATCGTCATGCGTAGGTGGTTCCATCTGATAAGGGCCGACTGCTAAAATATTTTTTTGCAAAGACGCATATAAATCTGGGTTGGTACCTTCTTGAAATAAATATGTACCGCCTCTGGATTCTTGAGCGCAAGTTCCTATAAGTAAATCTTCGGCTTCTTGGCTATAAAGGGTTAATTCATTTAATACGGGCTGGATTATTAGTTTTCTAAACTGTAAGTTATTAAACATTATTTAGGTTCCCTCCCAAGTATTCCCTAACGGCATTAATCGCCTCATCTAGAGAGTAGCATACAACAGCTTTGTATGCTCTGTCATTTAAATTATCAACCCATGTTTTTTGATATTCGGAGAGACGGCCATTTTTAGATTTTAATTCTATAAACAACCCATGATAGCCATTGCAAGGCACGGCCATGAATATATCAGGTACTCCAGCCGTAACGCCTTGCGCCTTGAGGTTTTTAGCCTCAAGACAATTTCTACTGCCCCCATTAGGAACAGCAAAAGTAATAAGACGTATACGGGGGTAAAGAGAAATCCATTCAAAGAATGCACTTTGGATCGATGCTTCTGTTGTCTCTATATCCAAGCCTAATTAGCAGAAGGTGCGGCAGGAGCTATTGCGGAACCTACAGCATTTACAACATTTTCAGTGGTGCCTAAAGCAGAATCAGCATCGCTAATTACAGTACCAACAGTACCAGGAAGCTTAACCGAATTAAGCATGTCTAAAATAGATTTAGCTTCGGCTAAACGTCCTACTAAAGCATTGTGGTTAGCTGCGCTTTGTTCAATTGCTTGAGCTAATTGTGATACGCGTTCAATTAATGATTGCATTGTCATATTTATATTTCCCTATATAAAAAGTGCTCCCCATCTTGGGGAGCGTTAATCGAATATTCACACAGCAGGCGTTATGGCTATCCACGAGACGGTAGTTGCAGCACCTGGATCGGCACTAAAACTTACAGTTAATGTGCCAGCACCTGGAACTACTTTAGTAATTGAAACAGCATTAGTAGAGGCTAAAATAGAGGCTGTCACTATGCTAGTTGCCCCAACATTGGTTGCGGTATAAGCATTACTTGTTCCGCCACCAGAATAAGCGGCAGTAGTTGCGGCATGTAATGTAAACCCAGCATCAACAATAGCGCCCACAGTACCAGTTGCTTTAACAACATTACCGCTTACTAATGCGCTAGGAGCTAGCACAAAATTGGCAGTAGTAGCTGAAGGATCTGGAATTGTAAATGTTCTAACTCCAGCTTGAGATGCGTTCGTTACAGTGACCGCAGTATTTCCAGAGTTAGCGGTAGCAGCTACTACTAAATTTCCTTTGCTAGCTGTTGCTGGATAAGAAATAAAATCACCAGCTACGCCGCTAGATCCTGCCTGGACGTTTCCAGCAAAAGAACCGCCTGAACTTGCAGGGGTTACTAAACTGTAAACTAAGTTTGGGGCAGTTCCAGTAATAGATACGGCTAAGAATACAACGCCACTAGTAGTGTAAACTAGCGCCATATCGTTGTTTGAAACAGTTAATAGGTTTTCGTGAACAGCTTTACTTAAGTATCCTGTTGTCGTCACAGTTGCAACAGAGTCATTAGTATTTATAAAAACTAGATTAGGAATAACACCAGCTAACCCAGTAATGCTACTTGTAGCTTGTAAAATTGACATCTTCGCCCTCCATGGCTTTGATTAATTTATATTTTATTCAGCAGGATTTATTTTTTCTTAACAGCCTTACCAATGCGACCTTCCATTTTGCCGCCTTTTTTATTCATTTTTTCTTTCTTTTCGTAAGATTCTTCTTTACGTTCGTGCTTTTTCATTTTCGATGTCCTTATTAAAAATAAATTAATCTAAATTCATTATAGTAAATCTTATACAAACCCCAAAGATCGTCAAGAGCCATTCTCTATTTTTTTGCTTTAGATTTTTTGGTAGCTTTCGCTTTAGGTTTTACATGCTGAGGAAGCTTTTTACCTTTAGGGGTGGCAGATTCAAATTCCTTAGCTAATTTAGGATGTTTAGCGTACATAAATTTTCTTTGGGATAAACTTTTAAATGGCACTTTAATTCTCCTATGAACTGGTCGTTACGATAGGGGCAACTGTGTTTGTTGTTGTTGGACCAGTTGTACTGGTGGGGGCGCCACTACTTGTAGCCGTAGTTGCAGCATTAAATGCATTTATTCGAGCGGTTAATGTTGCCGTTTGTGTTGAATCATTATTAACAACCTGTGCCCAAAGAGCGGCTACTTGTTCTGCTAAAGTGGGAGGCGGAGGAATAGCAGCCATAGCGGCTTCTGCTTCTGCATCAATGGCCGCTTGAGCTAAATCCACATCAGTTACTGGAACTTGTTGAACAATACAATTACCCGCTCCAGCCGAAATATCCACAACCATTTTATATGTAGTCATAAAAAAACTCCTTAAGCAACTAAACCATAAAGTGTAAATGTTCCAGAGGCAATATTGCCTGTCCCCATAAAAAATTGAACAGCATTAACTGCCGCTGCTGCTGTTCTATATCCGCTACCATCAATTGGGTTTACATAAGGTGTACCCGTATATACGTAGCTTAATACACCTCTAATAAAACAATAACTAGCAGCGGAAGGATTAAAGATATAAATCCAACCGTTAGCACCAACACTTGTGCTCATATAGCCTGAAGCTCCATAACTAAAAAAGAGAGTTATAGAAGTATCTGACAAGCTAGAATTATTATAATAATCGCCACCATTAATTCCCACAGTATACCAAGAATAATTGCCTGCTCCGCTGTCGTAAGACGATCCGTTATTTGCGCTCGTTCTTAGAAGCATGGATGTGCTAGATGATGCAGGAATAATGTTCGTTAATAAAACAGCATAAGCAATATATGTATTTGATAATCCTGTAAAGCTTATACTAGCACTTGAAGAGGCCGAAACTGATGATATGGCCTGCCAGCTACCACCCCCAGCGGCTTGAAATGTTGGGAGAGCGCCTGCACCATTACTTGTTAATACCTGTCCTGATGTTCCAGCGCCTGCATTTTGTAAAGCACCTGTTGTGGTGGTTCCCCCACAAATAACGCCATATGCTGTTGTTGTTGCAATGCCAGTACCACCATTAGCAACAGGTAATGTGCCGGTTACTGCATTAGAAAGACCTATTTGATCCCAGCTAGCATCACCTCGCCAGAACGTAGTGTTGCTTGCGCTCGTGCCGCTATTCAAATTTCCTACAGGTAAATTGCCAGTTACACCGTCGGCTAGGTTTACATAGTTCCACGCTGGATTATTATTTGTTCCAGTATTAGTAAGGTATCGAGTCGCCGTAGTGTTTTTAGCAAGAGCAGACAACGTATTAGTAGCACTTGCATATAGGGTATCGCCTTGATTAAAGCTCGTTATCCCTGTTCCACCATAAGTTACACCTATAGTAGAACCGTTCCAGGTTCCAGTTGTAATCGTTCCAATACTAGCTAAAGATGATAATGTAGTTACTGCTGAATTAACTAGGGTGCCTGATGTAGGAAAAGTAACAGATGTAGTATTAGTAAATGTAAAAGTAGAGTTATAAGATCCAGATAAGGTTAAGCCGCCAGCCGTTGAAATACTACCACCCAAACCAATGGTGTACGCACCATTGTTTACCCCGGTGCCTCCATATGTTCCTGAAATTAGTGAACCATTCCAAGCACCATTAGTAATAGTTCCTGTTTGAGTAATATTACCTTGAACAGCTGTCGGTAGAGTAACTCCTATGCTAGGAACGCCAGAACTATCTGTTACCAAGATGCCGCTATTTGCTGAAGGTAATCCAGCTATAGTATTGTTGGCGCTGCTATATAAAATTTGATGTGCTGTTGTTGATGCAGGATAAGTGGCCGTACTCCAAGTTGGAGACGTACTACTACCAGACAATAATACCTGATTAGCAGTGGCCGTGCCAGATAAAATAGCTCCTGCACTTCCAGTCGAATAAAATATACCACCATTACTTGCTGTTAAATTAGCATTCAATCCGCCATTAGCTAACGATAATGGAAAAGTAGGGATAGATGAAGTTGTGGCTAGCGTGCCTGATGTTGGTAGGGTTACATTTGTTGCCCCAGTTAAAGTTAATGTAGCAGCATATGCTCCGCTAGTTGCAAAGTTTCCACCAACAGTAATCGTGTTGGATCCATTGTTAATACCAGTCCCTCCGTACGTTGGGGAAATGATAGTAGCTCCCCAGTATCCCGTTGAGATTGTGCCAACGCTAGATAATGACGATAACGTGGTAACGGCACTATTAACCAATGTTCCACTTGTAGGCAGTGTTACACTAGTGTTGCCAGTAACAACTAGTGTAGTATTATATGCTCCGCTAGTTGTTAGATTTCCGCCAAGCGTAATCGTGTTGGACCCGTTGTTTACACCTGTACCGCCATAAGTACCGCTAACAAGACTGCCAGTCCATGTACCAGTAGTGATTGTACCAAGAGTTGTAATGGATGTTTGGCCAACATATGTAGGATCTATATCTACAATAACACTGCCTGTGTTTGGTGAGCAGGTAATAAACCCTACTGTTCCACCGACACTCACAACGCCTGTGGCTGACGATTCAAACGCTGCCCAATTAGCACCATCAACAGTGCCTTCAAATACCCCTGATTGACTGTTAAACCTCATCGTTCCAGCACCACCAGAACGTGCCGCCACGTTACCTTGAGGTAATGTAATACCGCCAGTTCCTGGTAATATTGCATTATTAGCTAATCCAATAGTAACAGCACCAGTCGCGCTAGATACTGTGGTTTGATTAGCTGTTGCAATATTACTTGTTACCCCTGTTGGGGCGCCTGCTTGCCAAGTAGGAGCGCTCCCTGAACCATTACTTGTTAACACATAACCTGAAGTTCCAAGACCTGATACCGTTTGTATTGCACCAGTCCCATTACCAAGCAACACACTATATTGAGTAAGAGATGTAGCACCAGTTCCACCGTAAGGTACATTTATTGTGCTGCCAGCCCAGGTGCCGCTTGTGATCGTTCCAACTGTTGTAATACTAGTTTGTCCTACATATGTAGAATCTATATCAATTATAGGGGTAGAGCCACCGGTTGAAGTAATAAATCCTGGTGTACCCCCCACACTTAATACCCCAAGAGCTGAGGTTGTAAATGGAGCCCATGTAGAGCCATCAACAGTGCCTTCAAACACACTGGTTTGCGTGTTAAACCTCATCGTTCCAGCACCACCAGAACGTGCCGCCACGTTACCTTGAGGTAATGTAATACCGCCAGTTCCTGGTAGAGCTGGATTAGATGTTACTCCAATTGTTATTGCGCCTGTGGTACTAGTAATTGTTAATGCTGTTCCTTGGGTTAAAGTAGCTGCGACTGGATCACCAGCTGTCGT